>ENA-UZXC01000081-UZXC01000081.1-metagenome-genome-assembly--contig:-Day-2-25m-contig-81_pt1 | contig 112869 bp, 146 predicted proteins | sample MGYA00260340_ERZ794900 | MGnify/ENA metagenome assembly ERZ794900 | reverse complement strand
TCATCTTCACCAGTTTCACCGGCAGTGTTTGTTGTAGTAGATTCATCCTCAACTTCTTCACCACCAGTGTTTAATGTGGTCGATTCATCCTCAACTTCTTCACCACCAGTGTTTGTTGTGGTAGATTCATCTTCGACTTCTTCACTACCAGTGACAACTGTACTATTCTCATCTATACCAACTTCACTACTAGTACTTGAAGTAGATGCATCATCTTGTATTTCTTCACCAGATAAATTTAATGTACTAGTAGAACTTTCAACTATAAATTTTTCAAAATCTTCAAAGGTTTCAAACTGTTCAAAATTAAAAAACTCAAATAATTCTTCAATTTGACCTAAGTCGAAATCTAATAAACCTTCTATTATATTATCAAAGAATAATTCTTTTGATGCAAAATCTGGATTTTCGGATACAGATTTAAATACTAATCCAAGTATACTTTGTAAATCTTCTGTTGATAAAAAATCTAGTGTTGCAAGTTGTAATTTTTCAACAAATCCTGCAAAATCTAATTCTGCAATCGCCTCTAGTAAAGTGGTATCAGTTATATTTAATGTGATACCTTCTGAAATTTCTATTTCATTAAATAAGAAATTGATAAAGAATTCTTCTAAGTCGGATAATTCTTCAAAGTTTACATTGGAAAGTTCTAACTTATCAGTATCTTCGCTAAATACTTTATTCAACAGATCATTAATTGGTGTTTCTTCTAAAGTTTGTAACTGAGTAGATGTAACTGTTTCAATCAATTCATTAAACTGATTATCTGTAGATTCTACAATATCATCTAATTTAGTTAAAACTTTTTGAGTTAATTCTTCTGTGAATTTTTCAACAATTGTAGGTATTACTGTAGTATCAATTAATTCTTGTACACCTTGAATTACGTTCTTTTGTAATTCTTCATTGTCAATATTCTCACCAATATTTAAATTAGTGGATGCATCTAAAATAACTTCTTCTACGAAATTTTTAAGTAAATTTTCATCTTTAAATGTTTCTACAATTAATTTTTCAGAAATAGATTGTAATTCTTCCTTTGGGAGAGGTTCAATATATTCCCTACGCACAGCATCAGAAATTTCTTGATCAACAACTTCTTCGGCCGTTTCGGCTTGAGATGCATTTGATATTGAAGATGATGATAATGCCTCAGCGGCTGCAACAACAGAAGTTTTAGACTCTTCAAGAATCTGTGCAACTGCACTACTTAATGTTTTTGCAATTTCTTCTTTTATTTGTTCTGCAGAAACGGATGATGAAGTACTATCTAATAATACATCATCAGTAGATTTTAGTACTACTGCAGCATCTGTTCGTACAACATCAGTAGATTTTAGTACTACTGCAGCATCTGTTCGTACAACATCAGTTGCAGCAACAATAATAGTTTGTTCTGGTTTTTCAACAGTTTTTTCAACTTTAGGAACTGATTGAAATTCTAATACTGGGCCCGTTGTAGTTGCAGATACTGATTCAGTTTCAATGATTGGACCAGTTGTAGTTGCAGATACTGATTCAGTTTCAATGTTTGGACCAGCTGTAGTTGCAGATACTGATTCAGTTTCTATAGAAACTTCTGATACTGGAGATGTACTACTTTCTGGAGTCGTTGCGTTTCCAGTAGATGAAAAAGAACTAAAAGATTCTGTTTGGGAATTATCGGTGTTATATAATTCAACCCACCATTCAAGTGTAGTACTACCAATATCATAATAATACTTTGTGAGTATATCTATGGTAGGATTATATACTTTTAACTGGAAAGTATCATTATTGGATACAGTGGCAGAATTTCCTTGATTTATACCATTAACAATGATATCGCCAGTTGAAAATGTCACTGATACTGGATTAACTAGACCAGATATTGTTAATTCTACAGACGAAACCTCAGCAGGAGAGGTTAACCCTGTTTCAGCAAGTACGTAGTCTTGCAAAAAGAATATTTCAGTAATAGTTGCCATTTGTTACTATTTATGAATTAAATTGCCGGGAACAAATAAAAAGGGGGAATAAATCCCCCCTTTTTCTATTTTATTTTAATATATTTTTACTAAGTCCTTACTGTCCAATCAGAATATTCTGGTCTAATTGGTCCACCACGCACAAGAGTAAAGATACGCATTCCATTACCATTTGGTTTTGTTGACTGCATACCAGCATATGTTCTGTTTGCAGAAGTGGTTGCACTATCAGTACCCGTATGCCATGTATATGGAGCGCGATAATTTAAAGTATCTGCTGGTTTAAGTGTAGATGCACCATCAGTACCACCACCAATACTACTGTCTTGTTGGCCATCTAGGTCATATTTTGGAGATGTGGCAGTACCAACATTTGTAATTCCACCTTCTGTAGATGAATCTGCACTTGAAAAACAAATCATATCCATTTCTGAGTTTGGATAAATGTATCTCTGTGATGCCATTGGGGTTGGAAAATTGAATACAAAAGTTTTATCTTGCGTAATTGATAATTGTTCAACTGGATTTATAATCGCTGGACTATCGATTTGTGGAATAACTGCAGATACGTGATAATCCCAAGGTTTTAATACATCATATTCGCGTACAACAAATCTATAGATACCTTTTGCTTCTCTATGCATATCTGTCCACGTATTTGGAAAATCTGGATCTTCTGGAATCTGTATCAAGTATAGGTTATTTGCATCAGGATCCTCTGCATAATTTTGAAATTGCAATTTCAATACAGTACCCTCTGGTAAAACTTCGCGAATAAAGATAGTATCTTTTGGTATACTATATACATACGTATTAAGTGATGTACCTTGGAATGATGCAAGATCTGATGGCCAGAGCACATCTCCAGTAGATGTTATTGTATATTCATATGGAGTTCTTGCATGGGGCATCTCTACTAACTCTACAAATACTTTTACTCTTGCAGCATCTTCGAGATTTGCAGTTTGATCTCCAAGTCTACCAAACGGATTTATATACTGGTCATCATATCCAGCACCTTTCCATCTATAACGTACAATAACTTCTGGGGGTTTTTGAGACATTTGTGTGGGGTTGCTGCCAGGACTTGTAGAATTTGGAAAAATCACTCCACCTATCTCCAAAGGATTGCCTGTTGGATGTAAAAAACGCAACTCATGCGAAATGTTTTGCGGAGTAGTTATAACACCAGCTGTAATGACGGCCGGAGTAACAATACCGACAACAATTTCATAATCAACATCTCTTACTAATGTTGTATGCGGCAAGTTGGTAATTGTATCCATCAAAACAACTTCGTGGTCAATTAAACCTAACATTGCAGGACCAAGTTTATTATTAAACGCTTCATCATATTCACCCAGCGCCATACCCTCGTATTCATTTATGGTGCTTTGCGTTATGCGTCTGTCCACCGTGGCTTTATCTGACACAAAACCTGAGTTATCGTTACTATTAAGGGCCTTCGGCGGATCGCCATATATTGTTTGCATATTAGGGCCAATATAGTTTATAGAACTACCATACTCCGCCTGAGGGATTGGTTTAGTATCAGTGATAATTTCAATATCCACCATATTTCCTGGCTTCAATCTTCGACCAGCAACATCATAAACATTTTGTAAGTCGGCAGAAATTGAAGTTGTTTGAAATGGTGATGAACTAAAGTCAATCTGTTTACTAAGTGAAGAAAAATACCCTGAGTTAATTTCTGAAGCCTCAAATGGTCTTTTACTTGGTGAATATACACAGTGTACTGGAGATTTTCCATCTTCAAATTCAATTTTACCAGAAGAATTATCCACATGTCTTTGTACAACAAACCATGCATAATCATCATCTTGATCTACGGCTGCCTGATCAAACATAAATAGTGAAGTGCCATGATCTGTACATGTCAATCTATAAGTAATTGGATATGTGTTGTTGGTATCTGATGTAGTTTTACCTTGTCTACGAAAGAACCCAGATTTTCCTTTACCAGTATCATCTGATGGATCAAAATAAACTTCACTCAGTTCGCCAGGCAATCTAAATACCGATTTATTTTGACCATCTCTACTTTGTCCTCTAGTAGTATTTCCGTTATCTAGAAGTTGATATTTTGTACCAACATTAACATGTACATAATCATCTCTCTCATCATAGTAAAAACGAATTCTCCATTTCTGAGGGGCACGTCTAGATCTAACTGGTGAAGGTAGGGTCAATGATGTTGGTAGCGCGTCAGATACAGAATTAATATCGCCAATCGAGGATAACAAATCTGTTGCTTTTTCTGATTCTACAACTAATAGATTACCAACTCTACGAATTCCAGACATAACTTCGGTTTGATCTTGTTGTCCATCAAGTCCAATTGTGATTGGTGATACCGCAGTTTCATTTTGAAATGGATATATTAGATTATATGGTTGAGCTTCAACATCAGCTTCTGGTATAATTAATAACCATTCTCCTGATACATAATCTTTGTCACCAGCAACTACTTTTGAAAATGCAACATCGACTGTTGCAGATACATTAGTCGCATCTACTGCAGCAGTAATTGTTGCAATACCAGTACCATCTACTTCTCTGATTCTTTTACCTACCAATGTAGTAGAGTCTACACCACCTACTTGCCATGTTGAAGTTGGAGTAAGTGCTGCTATATTTGCAGTTATAGTTGCACCCACGCCAACAGCGCCAGTAATTCGTAAAGTCGCTGAAGCCTGACTAGTTACTTCAAATGCTGGAGTATAATTATTTTTATATGGATGTAAACACAAGTCAAGAGCAAGATTTCTTAAAACCCCATCTTCATATTCAGTGTAATCTTCTGGATTTATGAAATAAACTACTTTTATAGTTGCCCCAGATACAGGCACCTTTCCACTATTAAATAATATAATACCGTTTGGAGTATTTACTGCCCCCGAGCCAGGATCATATGTTGTCTGATCGCTATATAAAAACTCTCCGCCGTTTGCAAATGTAGTATCGTTAGTAAAATTATCTGGACTCAGTTCATTAAACTCATTTACAAAAATTCGAACTGCAGACACACCTTCTAATCCAAGATCGGGCTTTCTTTTTAATACTAAGTGAAGTGCTGAGCCATCACTTACAAAATATTCTGCATATGTTGGTTGCATAACACTAGTAATTTCAGTCCTTTGTACTGAAAACCCAGCAGACGCGAATGGTTGAGTTAAAGTAGAAGTCATCTGTTATTTACCCCATATATATGTTTGTTTATGTATATTTATAATCATATTATACTACGCTGGAGCTCCACCTTCGTTAGTATCTGTAAATTTAATACTACTACCGGCAGTTTGCAAAAAGATTCTCATACCATTTCCACTTGGCAACGTACTCATCATACCTTCATATCTTCTTTTATTTTTCTTCCAATAATACTGTTGTCCATCCGGTCCTATATGCCCAGCATATGGATGTGTCGTTCCGGCGGATGTAACGTCAAACCCTTGTCCAGAAATTGAAAATTGAGCATTTAGTCCGTCTGAATCTGAATACTTTTCAATTTCAATACTACCAGATTGTGTACTAAAGTCTGCAGAAGAGACTGTAATTAAATCTAGTTCACTTCTAGGATAATAAAATCTCTGCGAAGTTAACTGAGTTGGGAATGAGAATACAAAGTCTCTATCTTGCGTAATTGATAATTGTTCTTGTGGATTGATAATCGCATTCGAATCAATTTCATGCATAGTTGCAGATACGTGGAAATCCCAAGGTTTTAATACATCTTGTTCTCTAACAATAAACCTATTAATTGTTTTCTGTGTATTCTGATTTCTTTCTGGGAAATCCCTATCGGCAGGCGTTTCAATGTAATATGCATTACCCGCTGGGTCAGCAAAAACATAATTTATTAATTTAACGGTTAATGCTGCACTAGGCCTTGGCGAATCTCTAAACAATAATGTTTGGTTGAAGAAATCATAAATGTATACATTTTTAGTTGCGTCCAGTAGAGTGAAAACTGGATCTCCTGGCAACTTACCATTCAAAAGTCCACTTGTCACTGAAGTATATGAAGATGTAGTTAAACCAGTAGTAGGTTGAGCAGGTGTTTTATATTTTACACCATATATCATCCATAACGCATGAACAAAATGAATGTCATAAGGTACTTTAGTTGTTGGATTAATTTTTACACATTCAATTCTTTGTTGTGGTGCGTCGAATGCAATCAAAGGGTCATATACCGAAAAGTCAAGATCAATACCAGTTTTCATTGCAGTCTCACGGGCAGTGTCACCCCATTGCGTAGTTGCATCGAAAATTTCTTTTATATAATCTGGTAAGTCATTTTGATTTGCACTTGGTAATCTAAAACTTGGACCCAATCTAGTTACACCGACAGCATCAAGAGATTGTATAAATCTATCACCTGTTGAAGGATCACCTTGTCTTATCCATTGATCGTAGTTGAGAATATATGCATCTGTATCTCTAATTAACTCTTGTCCATCAACTGCCACAATTAAAGAATCTAATACTTTTTCTTGATTTGCTTGATTTTCATTGTATAAAATATCTAACATTGCATATGATGGATCACTCCAATTGTTTGCGTTTGCACCAGCAGTACTATCTGGAATAGTCTCATCGCCAGTGGGCGGATCTGCTGGCGCCGCAGCAGTTGCAAACTCCGATATTCTTGGAATTCTGAGTTCTGGATAAACTACATTACCAGAAAAATGTGGCGCAACTCTACTATCATTCAACCAACTAGAAACATTTGTTTTGGCGATTGAATTTGTACCATCTCTTGGCAATTCTGAAAATCCAAGAATTTCTAAATCCATAACTCTAGTGGTTTGATAGTCTGGTACGAAAGCTGTATCAAACACTGTTTCACCCGCAGTGTAGGAACCTACACCGCCGGCAATTGCCCATTGAGTTCCTTTTGTCCAATAATCATCAGTCGCTGTATATTTTGAACCTACAATACCAACATCTAATTCATCTTTTTTCCCAGTATCGACTGCGCCGGCACTAGTACCTTCAAGATAACCTTTACCTGTAAAATCTATCGCATTTACAGCACCATTAAATAAACTCTCTGATGTATCAAAGTATAATGTCGGGCCCTCTGTTTCTAAAACCTGACCTAATGATGTAAACATATTAGGAGTTTTTGTCAAATCATTAATATCAGACGCAGCATAATATTGGTTTAAATTCGCAATGTCAACTGGTCTTTTACATGGAGAATACACACAGTGAACAGGAGATTTACCAGTAAATTCTGGTTGACCTGTTGTTTGATCCACATGTCTCTGTACAACAAACCACGAATAATCATCATCTTGATCTACAGAAGCTTGTTCCCACATAAAGAATCCCATTCCATGATCGGTAACTGAAATTCTGTATGATAATGGATATGTGCGTGAACTTTCATCAACTGTTTTCTGAGTTCTTCTATAAAAATCTGATTTAGACTTTATAAGTTGATAAGTACTACCTCGGCCGACATTAGGTTCTTTATAAATATCGCACAATTCGCCAGGCTCTCTAGTTACTGGACCTTTAATACCATCTCTAGACTGTCCTTTTGTCACAGACATATCATCTAGTAATTGATATGATGTTGCAACATTAACTCGTACACTTGCGAGTTTTCTATCCCATTCAAATCTAATTCTCCACTTCTGTGGTCTACGATTTGAAGTTGGAGCTGAATATTCTGGTGTTAGACTATCATCCGATAATAAATCAACACCTTTAGATGATTCAACTAAAAATTTATCACTAATATTCTTGAGTGCATATTCAACATCCACTTTATTATTTGAAAGTGGTTTTGGATAAATCAAATTGAACGCAGGCGCGTAAATATCTGCCTCTGCGTATTCAATTAAGAAAATATCACCGGCAGTAACAAAATGTGCCTCACTATCTACTGTAACGCCATTTATATCAAAAACAGCATTGGTAATCTCTAAATCTAGTAATGCATTTGGAATTGATGAAGTTGTTGGAGTGAAAACCATTCCATCAGCTTCTTTGAATCTATAGTCAGTACCATTAATTGCAGTTTGAGTTGGACCCAATCCTGATTTACCAACTAATGCACCATATGGTGTGTCAAGAGAATGTTTCCAATGGAAACCAATCGCAATTTGAGCAGTTGCTAAGTCAGATGGTGTCATCCAAGTTAACTCAGAACCTGTGTGTAAAGTTATAGTAGTTCTTCTAGTTGAATCAACTGATTCTACTGTAAACATACTTTCTGCTAATAATTTACCATTGATTGAAACTCTAAATTCACCATCTCCCAAATCGCCTCTAGTAAATGGTATATACTCTCCGGCCGCTGTGCTAGTTAATATAACATCTGAAGATGTAACGGAAGAAATATTTTTCTCATAACTAGTTCTCCATTCTCTAATAACTTTATACGAACCAGCAAAGGTTTTTTGTACACCTTCAACAGCCGTTGTCGTATAATCATCGTTATATGTTGCAGTTAAAGTGTGTCTAAGGGCCGATGTTGATGGGTCTTGATATCCAGTATTTACTGGAGCTCCTGATTGATCAATCGCATTGGCAAAAGTAACTTTTAATAATTCTGGAGTATCATATGGATGTAAGGTTAAATCTTTTGCAAGTTGATATAATAGTCCACCATCTGTACCTGTCCACGAATCTTGAGCCTCTTGATATCTAATTTCAATAGTATCACCGGATACTGGCGCATATTCTTCTGCGAATATTAATGAACCAAAAATTCCAGCACTTCTATCAAATTCAATAGAACCTAGACCCGCTGCAATAGAACCTTCTCGATATGTACCATCCTCCCAGACAGCTATATCAAGGGGGGAACCATCCGCGATTGAATTTACACCCTGTTTTCTATCAACAGAATATCTTACTTCACCAACTTTAATTTCCCAATTCCAACTTTTATCGGCATAATCGATTTTTGAGCGCAATGGAAATACTTTAGTAGAACCGCCACCCGTATGGTATTCTACTTGTTGTCTGTGAGAGATATTAATAATCTCATTTCTCTGAATACTATACCCACTTGAACTTGGCATTAATAATCTCCTTTAAATTTTTAGGACTTTTTTTTTGTTTATCTGAATATTATTTATAAAACTTTTCTTCTAGTCTATGAGTCTATGTTAACGTCACTATTAAAAATGTAGTCTCCATTTACTAACATCAATACCCTCATACCATTACCGTTTGGTAGAGTTGACAACATCCCCTGATATCTACGGTTATCCGTATTTGTGCCATCTGGTTTATATGTTTGCATTGGTACATTACTACTTTGGGCAACTACTTCTGAAGATGAAAATGCAATCAAATCAATTTCTTCTTTTGGATACATATATCTTTGAGTAGTTAATCCTGTTGGGAAGGTAATAACAAATCTGTTATCGTCTGTAATTGCAAGTTGTTCCATTGGATTAATTATTGCATTACTATCTGTCTGGTGTCGTGTACAATCTTTATGAACATCCCAAGGTTTTACAATATCAAATTCTCTTGCAACAAATCTCCAAATATTCTTGGCCATAAATTCGTCTGCCAAAGAATCTTCTCTGTCGTATGGGTTTAAAATATATAATGAATCTGAATTTAGTTCAGATACTGAAAACTCATTACCTGATTCGTCATATACATTACCTATGCTATTTGCCGCAGTCTGTAAATTTGCAGCTTGTTGAGTAAAGTATACACCAAAGTCTCTAGGTGAAACACTTTCTCTTGAACAAGAATACATACAATGTAATGGGAATCTAGATGATTCATCAGTTCTTGTAATACCTGTTTGGTTATCAACAGTTCTTTGTGCAAGTATCCATGCATAATCATCACTTTGATCCGTCGAACTATCATCCATTATAAAGAGACAGAACCCACGTTCTGTAAAGGTCATTCTATACTGCATAGGATATGTACCAGCGACAGAACTATCTTGTTTAGGGAATCTTTTAAACCAACCCTTGCCGCGTCTTTTATTTCTCCAGCGAGTACTTCTATTGATAGTACCACCATCTTCTGGGATTACAATATCTTCGAAAAATAAATCAACACATTGGCCTGGGTCTCTTAAAATAGATGTAGATACGGATGCACCATTTTCTAAAGTAATCAATCCATCACTAATACCTAGTGGTGAAGTAATATCACCATTATCTAAAATTTGATTTTTAGTTGCCACATTAATTTTTAACCATGCATACGAGGGATTGGGAATACCTACGGTAGCCTCCCATCCTGCTGGTAATGCTGCGTTTGTAACAGTACCATAGCCTGGGTGTGAATTAATCAAAGTTTCACCCCATGTACTAACAAGTGTTTCATCAATTGCATTACCGTCTGCGTAAGTCGGCAATCCTTGGTTACGCATTTTTAAATTTAATTGATATAATTCTGCCGCAAATTCTCTATCGCTTAGGTATATTCTTGGTCTTTCATCGTATTCGAATCTAATTCTAAATTTTTGATCAATACCTCTTGATACTTGTCCACGATTTGGTGATTGTGCATCAGTAGAATCATATACTAGTACGTGTTGTAATTGTGTCTGGCCATCATCGGTAGTACCATAACTAGGCGTACCGTCATATCCAGCCGTTGGAAAAACTGGATCAAAAAATCTTTTTGTAACTAGAGTTGATCCATCTGCAGCATCAACTATTTCATTGCCAGATTGAGGAATACCGTTATATAATTGCCATTCTCGTTTTAAGTCCAAATCTAATACTTTTAATAATCCTCCAAATGGAGTACCATCCAGACCACCATCTCCAGTAAATCCACCAGCACCAGTAAATGCAGTGAACCCTGTCCTTACAGTAGAAACTCCATAGTTTTTAAATGCCGATAAGGTAACTTGTAATTGTGCCATATTAGTTTACTCTTTCTAATTCGTTGTATATCTATTTATGCCGCGGAACCAGTGTTACTTCCGGCCCCACCAGTTAAATTTTGATAATGTATTGGTATAAATCCATTACAAGATATGGTTGCAGTTATATTATTAATTCCAGAATTATCTCCGTAAGAAAGTACAAAGATATCATCATTTTCTGGTTGAGGGATTATGATGTTATGAAACTTAGAAGTTCTATTGCCGGTGTTATCTTTTCCAGAAACACTTATAATTTTTTCTCCATTTGTCCAATCTTCTGTATCACTTAATCTCCAAAAACCAATATCAAATTCATCTTGTATATCAAATCTAAACCAAACATCAATAATAGAATAAGATAAAACTGTTTCTTCTGGATCTATCCCAAGACTAATTAATCTTTCTTTTGTTACACCAGCCCCAACAAATACCAATTCACTTTCACATGAATATGTATTACCATAATTATTGGATGTGAATGCTGAAACCATCGGTGCAAAGTCCACTGCAATATCACCAGCTGGAGTTGTTACCACACCATTACTAACCTTATCAATACCAGTAGAATTTCCATCTATACCGATATTTATGATAAAATTACTTTGTTGACTGTTTTCTATATATGACATTTCTTATCCATTAAAATATTTTGTACCAAATGAAAAATCTTCATTAGGGTCGTGCATCCATGAAAAATCAGAATTCTTTAATTGCCAATCATTACTATGGTTTGGAGATTTTACAAATACTCTCAAAACATCACGGCCGCGTCTTTCATACATGTTTGCAAATACAGGATATCTTTGTCCTGCTGTTAGATATTTAGAGTATTCCTGCGATGCAAATCTTGGACTATGGAGGCCGCCGTTATCGACTTGTGCGTTTGCGCGAGTTCTAGTACTCTTAAATTTTGCATGATCTCCCAACCACAAATAACTACCATCATCAGAATACGTTTGGAATTTATAAGTACCAGATACGTGTGGTACAATATATCCATGATACATCGAAACATAATAGTTACCAATATTCTCTGGAGTATCCATTTGACTTTCAATATACTTAACTGTTGCGGGTCTACCACCACGATAGTACCCATACCCACCTAATAATTTACTATCGCCCCACCAACCCCATACGTGATATCTGACAACGCCAGGCGACAGTGGCGGTAAAGTTCTTTTAGTATTTGCAGTTGCATCTACACTTGCAGAACCAGTTCTATTTAAATTCATTCCAGACCATGCTAAAGTAAATGCCTGTGGGTTTGCGGATGATGTTTTTTGTTTAAAACCGGCCTTTGCAACAGTTTTAATAGGTATATTATTTGTATCTCTAAATACAATAGTAAATATTTCTGATGAGTCATTCGTATGTTGTGGAAAGTTATATACTTTTCCTGAGTCTGATTTTGATGCAATTTTTGTATAAACTACAAAACCATTTCGCGCACCCATCAAACCAGAAAATGACTGTAAACTCCATCCAGCCGGTCTTGATGAATTATATTCAGTTTCTGTACGCCCTGCTGGATTAGAAAATCTTTGTATTGCAACTATTAAATCATTATCTTTTATTCCTGATTGCAAATTTGCACTGAAACCAACATCTTGCACACCAACTCCAACTTGGTTAAGGTCATTCATATTAGGGCCATCAACTTCTAGGGCCAACATAAATCCGTTATTGTATGAACCTGTGTCGTTTTGATCCAATTTCCATTTTGGTAATTTCTCGCCTCGATTATATAAAGAATATCCCCATTTAAAGTTTGTACCAGATAATTGACCAGATTCTAGTGAAGGTGTCATTGTAAAAGTTGGAGTTGCATCAGAACTCGCGCCGGCAATTAATATTACTGGATTTGGTAAAATACTGGATGAAGTAATAGTTGTCGCATTATCTACATAAACAGCACTTAAAGGAATATAATCTTTCTTTTGTTTTACTTGTATATCCGAAATACTGACAAAATTTTCTGAGTTAATAAACAATGGATATACTTTATCCCAATTATTGTTATTTTTTACATAAACTTCTCTGATTTCTTTCCATGCACCAGAATCTTTTGCATAGATTTCTTTTGGAACCCACCATTTCGTCCTATCATTTCCTAGTGGACTTAGTAGAGTGCCTGTTGAATTATTTGGTTTAACATCTCTTACTACATTATGTCCGTTTTTAGATATAACAGAAAATCTAAAAAATCTCTTATTCGAACCACGACCAATATTATCACCAGAAACGTATGGTCTACCATCACCTATAACTTCAACTCCCTGATACTCTCCACCCTGATTAAAGTAGAAATTTGCAGTTGTATCACCACTTTTATAATGAGTTATAGTTGATGTGCCTTTAAAAAAACAAAATCCTGCCCCGTCATATTTACCACCAGAATGTTTTGGTTGGACAATTTGGATATAACAGTTACCATTGGTATTTCTCACATTCATATTAAACAGTGTCCAAGAATCTTGTCTACCGTCGAAGAATTGTGTCTGCATTACATGGCCATCAGATTTTCTCACCAACGACATGATATATTTTTCTCTGGTCATATCTGTATATTCCAGACCATTTTTATCATTACCAATGATGTAATAAAATGAAAGAGTGTCCATTCCAGTTGTATTGAATGATTGGGATTTCCAAGAACGTGGATAGTATGTACCTATTTGTACATATCCTGTAATGTCATTTCTATTTGCAATAACCCCATGCTTGGATGCACCACCTGTATCACCAGAACCACTACCAAAACCACGATTTTTAGCATCAAGTTTTAATGTTACTCTAGTTTCTGTCCATGATAAAGGTTCATTTGTTGCATCAATTCTTGCAACTTCTGTCCAAGGGCCCTCTTCTGTTTCACATGCCTCTAATGACAAAATTCTATCACCTGTGCCAATATTGGCAGGCCAAGTTAAGTCATATGTGATATATGGATTATCTCCCTGTTTTCTGGGATGATTGTCATCAATAGTGAAAACAGGTGTATACATTCTATCTAAATTATTTTCACTATAATTTTTAAGTGGCTCATATAATCTGGCATCGACTGCCTTTAATCCTTTGCCCGCATTACCAGAGTGTTGGATTTGCAAATCTACTTTATACTCTACATTCTGCTGATTAAGAGTATCGTCTTTGACATAGTATGCCATTTATTGCCCTCTTTATACTCTATACCAAACATCACCATTAGAACCACCAGATGGTAGATTTGAACTAATTGTTTGGTTATGTTGAGACTGATTACCTAAATTTCTCTTTGCGAAAGATTGTACATGTCCTGATGAATCAAGTATAACTTTGTCAATTACTTCCGTACCATTAGTATTTAGAGATGCTGGATTATGAGTTGCATGTGAATATGTGAATGCTGCTGAATTATATACAATTAAAGTGTCGCCAGATGTTGGTGGTGTTTCTAATTTAAGAGCAAGTTGATTATAGATATTTGCATCTTCAGTAATTAATGTCTGTAATGATACATCAACAGCTTCTAATTTTACATCTACTGCATTAATATCGCCCTTAATATTACTAGTTGTTGCATACGTATTTCCACCATCGGAAGTATATACACCAGCACTATTCAAACCAATATTTGTTTGAGATTTTGTCAATCTATTATCTAATCCAACAATTGATTGGATATTTTGATTAATACGTGAATTATTTGTTGATGCCTGTGTATCTAATGCAACCAATGAATCTTTTATAGTACCAGAAATATAATTACCAGTTAGTGTAATATTACCAGTAGAATCTGTACCAATATTTTGTTGTGTGGTATTTAAAATATCAGCTTCAACTTTAACCTTTGCATCTAATTTATTATTTGCATCCGCGAGAGAAACAGATGTAGACAGATAATTAGATGTTGTAGGTTGAATATATTGTCCAGCTGGACTAAGACCTGCATTTAATTCTACAAAATCAATATTTTGTTGTAATGCAATATCTGCATCTATTCTATCTAACTTTTCTTTTTGTACTTCCGTATCTGTATATGCCTCTAAAACATCGTGTACATTATTTAAACTTTCCACAATGTTTGAACCTGCATATGCAACATCGATTGACCCAAGAGGTCCAATGTTTGCAATATTGGTATTGATGTGTGTTTCATGTTCGTTAAATGCACCAACAACGGTTTTACTATCTGTAGATAATCCGTTGAAATCTCCTACTAGTGCTTGTACGTATAGTGCATGGTCTCTAATCGAATTAGTTTTGTTGGCCCATGTATCAAACGTATCAGTTCTAATAACTTGTGTTAGTGATGGATATGTAAATGCCATGTTAAGTTCTCTCTACTAGTATTTTTAATAATTCTTTTATTTCTTGCACTTCTGTTTTAAGGTTGTCAATTTCTCTTTCAGTTTTATCAAATCGATTTACTCTTTTCATATAGTTTCTATATGATTGTATATCTGTATTGATAACCGCTTTTGAATACGGATCTCTGCGTAAATTTTTTTCTTCCTTAACTATCATAAAATCTGTTATATCTCTACTCATTATTTATAATCCTAAGTAGCGAGTGCGACAATTCTTAAATCGGAAACACGAGGAATTATTGAAGAATTTTTACTTCTTAGGACAATTTTAATTCCAAACGCAATAAATTCTTCAATATCTCTCACATCATACTCGAACTCTCTAAAATCATTTGCAGAAATTGCTGGTACTCCATAACTTTCGGGTCTTTCGATATATGTATATGGTAATTTTCTATAATCAAGAGAATCACTATTTTTTGTTTTATAATATAAATCGATTTCTGTATCAGCAGGTCTATTTGCAGTAACAACTATTTTCATAGATTTTGATGGTTGTGCAAGTTGAATTTCTCTAGTAATATATGTAGAATCAACAGAACCACCAGTAGGTTCTAATTCACTTACAAATCCTGTAAACACATGGCCAAGATTACCAGAACCTATATTGGTATCTGTTTGAATACCATTTACATCAGTATCACTTGTCCACACTGGATAGTTAGTTCTATTAGAAACTAGAATTGCACTACATCTTTGAGTATCAACTTGTGGTGATAAGTTATCTTGTTCCGAATACATGTCAATTTCGAAAACTAAAGATTTTTTATTTATTGCGTTGCCACTATTAAACTGTTGTTCATTAAATCTACTAGAAATCATTCTAGGAGAGTTGAATGTGATATTACTATTTGGCACCATAGTTGACCAATTGCTGTCTTTAACACCAACAATTTGATCTCCATCCTGTGATGCACCAGATATAGTTTTAAATTTATACTGAATATTAGTGCCTGGTAGTTGCACGTTTTGTACAATAGGCATCATTAAGTCATATTTAATATTTGAATTCAAATATGGAATTGCACCACTAACTCCTACTGGAGAAAATCTACCAGAAGATACTGGTTGTACATTAGTACCAGTTGCAGTAGTATATGTTTTTGATTCAAAATCTGTGGTTGTTTCATTGTATTTGATATTTCGCATATCTATTGAAAACCCATCAAGTGTAGTATCCAATACTTTATGAATACCATTTAACTGGGCACCACTAAATGAATTTGTTGCATCCGTACCACCAAATAATGCATCTTCTTTAAATCCAGTAATTTGTACATAGTTATGATTTTCATGGAAATCTGTACCAACAGACCCATGATCGAATGCGTAGAATTTTACTACATGAGAATTTGCAGTCAATTCCATAGAATCTGTACCCAATAAAATTCGATTTTCTTCACTACCTAAAGCATCATAATCTTCATTTGTAAAGTATAAAGTTGATTTTTTAGAATTATCAAATTTAGCGCGATAAACTTTAAACTTCAAATCTTCCATTTGATCTGCAGTCCAAGTTGATGCGTTTTGAGATTTAAAGAAAACTCCAGCATATGGTTGTTCTGAAATGATACCAGAACCATCAAGAGCTTCTTCACCTAATCTAGAAACGTGGGCACGATACCCTTGTGTATCCGCAAGTACAACAATACAATATTCTGTACCGTCCTGTACATATACTGGACAATTAAATCTAAAGTTTGTTGGTAAACTACCATCATCTGAAATTTGTACTTGATTTGGATATAAAGTTTTTTCTCCAAATGGTAATATTTTCTGGCCAGGATATCCATTGACCGTTTCTCTTAATTGTAGAGTTACAGGAATACCTTCATCCTTTGTTGAGAAGAATAAATCTATTCCAGTAATATATGCACCACCATCTTCCTCAATTAAAATTGTTTCTGCTAGTGGATCATACCAACCAGTATCAGATTCGACAACCTGTCTGGTGGTGGTACTTTGTAAGGTTCGGGTATCTGAAAGATTTCTCTGTACAATTTCTGCAGTACGAGTTGATAGAATTGTCTGTTGTCTAGTTTCAATTGTACCCTTTGCAGTATAATTTGTTTGGGCGTTTGTATCAGTGTCATCAGAATTATTTGGTTGATCTGTTAATCTAAAGATACGATCACCAGTTCTAAATCTAATATTATTTGTATTTGGTAAACTAAAGATACCACGCACCTGTCCTAAATCATTTGTTTTTAGAACTTTATTATCTACTGAAGTACCTTCTCCACTTTGATAATTACCAACACGAATTGAATTTCCAAGAGCATCTCTTAGATACATTCTTTCTAATGTTGTATAATTTTTATTATCCATATTATCAACAACAAAGAATCTAACTGAATTTGTATCTACATATTCTACTCCAAATACATTTGTTTGATGACCACTAGTATCACCTGTTAGAGTCATTTCACCAGCTTCTGAAATCCACTTTTGATCATTATCATTTATAAAATTGTTGGCATTTTGTGTCATTGAACCGACAGTATGTGTCTGCGCTGCGACACAAAATTCACTCACATCAACATCGTCAAAAAATGGATAAACTTTTGTGTTTGGTTTCATTCGTGTACCATGGAAGAAAATTGCACGTTCTCTAATGAATGGAACAATTTCTGTATTTACAACTCTATCACCCATGTTTTCAGTAGTGACTCGCGGTACTAACTCAGTTACTATACCAGATCTAGTTTGATTCTCTGAGGTTTGAATAGTTTCATTTCTACCAGTAATCCTTCTAATTCCTGGCCCTCTTCGAAAGTCGTTAAAATTGGTACTACCAGTTACTTCGGTGCCTGTCCAAGTTGTTTGCCAGTTATTCCATTCTGTACCCAATACCCCCATCTCATTCGCAAGGAATTGAATATTATCAAACTGACCCTCGCGGTTAATAGTGAGATCTGGTTGTCTTTTAACATCTCTCCATTCATCACTTGCAGGGATAAGTTTTATTGACCCACGGAAGGTGAAGATTGCAAATGGATTAACATTAACAGTTTTAGATGATTTATCTTGATTGATTACCAGTACATCATCATATGGTAGTAACAAAACACCATCATGGTTAGCATAATGACTCGAATCATTATATCTAAATTTCATATTAGTATTTTTTTCTGCAAATCTAGGTCTCAATTGTCCAGCAACACTATCGATAGAACAATTATATTCCGGATCAAATACATCACCAATATTATGTCCATTGAATGGTTCTACAACAAATCCATTTTTAAATCTATCCATACCGTTTTCATCGGTGATTTGCATATCTTTTGTTTCTTTTTCCAAAAGACTAAGTGATGTGTAATACTCTAAATTTTTAATTCGATTTTCGAGGGCACCAATATCTCTCATCGTAAATCGTTTATTATCCACCATCTCGGCTTTAACGTCCTGAACTGTCGCAGTGTAAGGACTTGCCTGCAATCTATACAATACCATTCCATCATCTGGATCTTCTGGATATTCTGGTGTCAAACTAGATGAACCATACTTAACTTTAAAATTACCAACTTTATCTACAAACACTTTATCTTTTCTAGCAAGATATTGTCTGTAATCACAAATAACATATGTGTTATCTAATGGATATTCACCACCAGTAGAAATTTTAGAACGTCCACGCAATTTGGATGCGGTAGTACCATCATTTGCCTCATATATTGTTGCAGGACGGAAATCTAGTACATCAGATAATCTACTACTATTAAATTCTCCAATTTCTCCATATGTTAAACCAGAGTTTGCGTGAGTATATGAATCTACAGATGCATAATCGCCTGCACTATGTTCAAAGTATGAATATACAATAATTGGTCGTCCGGCACAAATTGATTGGCCACGTTTAAGATTCACATTACCCAGATTTAAAACGCCAGGACGCATACCATTATCAAAATTATATCTATTTGTAACATCTACAATTTTATTTGGCACACCACCATTTGCCGGCACTGCAGTACCACCAGTTTCAATCAAATCTAATATTTGTTGTCTAAATGGTGCATCTGCAGTTGTATCTATAAATGGATCTGCACCCTCTGATTCGTAATAATTCCATGCCTTGAGTGCAAATAATAAATCTTCTGCAGTCATTTCAACAATAAGTTTGAATGTACCATCAACATTAGTTTGATATGCAATTGTATTGACATTACAAGTATCATAAATCTTTTTCAATTCATGAATATCTGAGTGTTGAAGTTGTAAATCGGCTAGAGATAAATCATATCCCTGAGCGTCTTGAAAAGTTTCTGGAATATCACCACTTGAATCTAAACTAGAGTAAAGAATATCTGCCTCAAAGGTATCACTTTGTGGAGATGATACAAAGGTTTTTCCCACCTCTGTAAAATTACCAACTCCATTTACAAGTGAATATGGTGTAATTACAATGTCTTCGATCAATCTTTTTTGTTTCTCTACCGACTCTGTTTTGATGATAGGAATGTATAATTTTACAGACTGTCCTACACTTGCAACTGTAATATTAGAAATAGTAAGTGTTTTACCATCAATACTAATTTGTACATCTTCGGATATAATACTTTCAATTCCACCAACATTTGCGTCATCAGTTGGAGGTTTTACTAGAAAATAATAATCAGAATTATATGTACCAAATGTTTCTGCAACGTTAGGAGACAATTCGATAACAACTCTTGGTGCTCCTCCGTCAGGATTTATAACCTGTGCATTTATCTCTCTCTGTACAGTATATGATGTATCAATAGTTTCATTGCCACTTATATCATCAATAAATCTAATAGTTTTTACATAATCTGCATATGTATCTACAATACTAGAACCATCTCCATCAAACACCACCTGTTTATTTAAAATTCTTGCTCCGTTATCAATATATCGATAATTTGCAAGGGAATTAAATAATTCAGTTGTACCAGCTGTGGCCGTATGTGTAATTTCTTTTAAAATTTCATTTGGTTTAAACTGTCTTGATGTTAATAATGCCGCATCATCACCTTCAAAATTTCCACCGCCGAGCATTTTAACAAGAGCAGAACTTCTAGTTGCATTAAAATCATAAACAATACCACGAACTTGTTTATCTGAATACTCTGATACTAAAATATTTTTATTTGCGAAATCTTGGTTTTGATCTATAACTGTATAGTCGGCTAGTACATTAGAAGTAAATCTATAAGTTGTTAGTGCGCCAGAACCAACTTTTTCCTTGGAAATAAGAGACCTAACATCATTTATAGTGTATAGTTTTGTGGTTAATGGATTAATTTCGAAGTTTAAGTCGTAGAGATAAACTTTCCAAATGCCAGTTTCTACTGCAGAATTTGTACCATTCCAATCACCCTGCAGAAAATCATTTACCTGTGCGTTTTTGAAATGTTCTACATATTTAACTTTCGCAGTTGCAACTATATCGTGTCCTAATGTATTGTTTACATCAGAAAACTCATCTTCGGGTGAATATGCATATGTTGTTACACTAAATGAATCATCAATATTTACAAAGTCTGGCCCATTGGTATTAAGATTTGTAAATAACACATCCTCGTTGACAAGTGGCACAGTCATGTTATCTGTTACATAAACATATGTACCTAGTTTTGCAGTTAAATATTCGTTATTTTTTTGAACATCATCTCTAGAACGTTTGTAGTCTACAAATGTAGTTGCTAGAGTTTCTATTTCATACCCACGTACATATGCCTTACCAGTTTCTAACCCAAGAGTTAAATTTTGTTGTAGTGCATTGATTAAATTTTCGTGAGTTCTGCCTGGATAGAATTTTTCTCCAGTTGTATCCAAATCTTGATCTGGATATGCGGCCCTTTCCACTGGGCCCACGGTGTGCGCGAGTCCAACATCTAGAACACCATCAATCATTCCATTAAATTCTTCAAAACGATTATATGCAACATTCTTTGCATCTACCTCTGTATCAAATTCAAAGTCTTTCATATTAAAGACGCCTCGATTTTGATTTTCATTAAATAGAGGTCTAATATCAAGTTTAAATGGTTTTACAGTATAGTCACCAGACTCATCATATGTACGTCTTGCAAGAGTTTCTTCTAAAACTGCATAATCAGTACTACGTACCTTTTGTTGAATTTTACCATTTTCAATAGAAATTAATTGAATAAAGTTTTTAGTATCACTGCCACCATATTCTCTTGTTTTAAATACAAGAGTAGTTTTAAATCTATCTGCGCCAGGCGAATTATAATTTTGTGTGCCTTGTGCATTATCTAAAAGACTTGGATCATCATTTGCACTAACTACTTGTTCTTGAATTTCTAAACCAATTCTATATGACGGGGTATTAGTATATTTGTCAAGAATAATTTTTTGATCCTGTACAACAACTAAATGTTTTTGTACATAATAAATACCACTTTCAATAAATGCAATAGAACCAGTACCAATTGGAGTTTCTTCGATTGGTCTAACAATACAACTATAATCCGATTGATTTACAACTGCAGTAGTATTTAATATTTCGTTTGGTAAAAATGAAATACTATCACCATCAGCGAAATTTACAGATGAAGGATCTGTTGGATTTGCACCTGTAGTATATTTTACATAAATTGTATCTGGATCGTCTGTTACATCTGTACCAGTAGCTACTGCAGCATGTACAATAATACCCTGTACTCCAGAGATAGAACCAGTAACAGTCCTACCTATAAAATCTGTAGCACTGATATATGAATTTGCGCCATTCAGATCAATCTTTACATATGTTGCACTAACATCAACTGCAGCTTGTCCTGGCACCACCATCGAACCTTCTTTGAAGAAATGGTCTGCCATGTTTGCAATTTGTTGTTGCAAAGTAGTTTGGATTTGAGTAAGTTCGCGCGCCTGTACAGAATGGCCTGGCTTGAATAATAGTCTCAAATAGCCTGTATTTACATCATAATCATCGTAATACGGTGTTACATTAAAATTTGTAGCCATGTTTTCTCTCTTGTTCTAGATACTACTTAAATTAGAATTCAAAGACAACTTTAATATCTTCGATTTGATCGACAGCACGCGAAACTGGTTGTCTGTTTTCTATGTATAATACTTTTCCAGTACCAGTATCGATATCAAAAATTGTCTGACCTGCAGTACCATAATTTGGATGTTTTGGGCCTCTGTAAGAAGTACCGTATGCAAGTTTATCTGTATAATCATCTACTGGGTCACTTAGTATAATAATTTGTCTAAATACTGATCTTTCACCAGTTACAGGAAACACAGATTCAGTAACGTTTGTTACTCCGTCTTCGGATCTAGTATCTTGTTCATCATATTCAAGTTTCAGTGCAACCATGGCGTAATAACCACCCAATTCTTCTACTGCATTATAACCATGTCCGATTGTAGGAGAAATAATTGGTTTAATTTTACAAGATGTTACACTATCTGATGTTACATTTCCAGCCACAACATTTGCAGTTGCATTAGTATATCCATTACCTCTACTAGTAATATTTATTTTTTTGATTTGATCGCCCTGAGTGATACCATATGCGGCAAATCCTGTACCATCACCATTGATTTCGACATCTGGTGCAATAACAATATTACCAGTACCACCTTCTCCAGCGAGAAATGCGGTTTCTACAGTAATTGTTACAACATTGGTTGATGTATTAAAATTCCAGTTACTAATTCTTCTTTGTACTGGTGTGACAGAACCGGTCTTTGTAAATACAATTGCATAATCACTATAGTCGTTTGATGCGAGTGCAGTAGCAGTACCCGATAATGTTACTGCAAAACTTAAAGTACCTTCTGATACTGTTGCGTTTGACTGTGTGATATTTTGATAATATCCAGAACCACCTCCGTGGCCACTATTTATATTATCATCGACAATCTTGACCCAATCAATACCGCCAGTATTAGATACTGCGCTTTGTTTAATTTGCCACTGTACATAATCTGCAGTTGATGGATTTGGTTCTGCTGTTAAGAATTTACATGGAACGTAATCTTTTGTTAAAAACTTTAAAGATGCATCCAAGTCTACTGAATACATATATTTCCACGCATAACCATCAGAAGTTTCTATAATAGAGTTGATTGGTGTACCACTTGGTTTTTCAGTTGACTTGGCTGGTTGTACACCGACCGCAGCGTCTTTCCAATTAGTATTATTAATACACTTATATAAGTTAAACTGATTATTTCCTTCAGTCAATATGTATCCATTAGGGATAATTTCTTCAACATTGTCATGTTCGTACATTGTATACTGGGTGTCTGAAGTCCAATCAATTCTAGGTACTGCAAGAGATATAGTGTCTGCCGAAACCTTCTTGAGTGCCAATAAATCGGATTTTGTAGAATTATGATATCCTACGGAATCTTCTGGAGTTGGTGGATTACTATCATCATCCCATGATGAATGTTTACCAATACCCATGTAAAGATTGTTAAAAAGTGACCTATTGTAGAATGCCCATGAGACACCTCCATCAGTTACAATACCAGATAAATGAGTTGGTGGCACCGTACCTGATACCGCACCCCCATCTGGTCCTACTGCAACATACAAATTCGAATTGTGTAAAACAACATCACCCTCATTATATGAATTTGATTCTTTCCACAATGGGGATTGTTCATTTATAGATTCAATGAACTGTTGTGCATTGAAAATTCTAAGTTTGTTGGTAATAATGGCAGACATTTTTATAATACCCTTTATAGATTAATTTTATTTTTTTTGTTTCTTTTATTTATAAGATTTTTTAGTGTCAAATCTGCGACAACTGATTTAATTCTGCAAAACTTGTAGGTTCAGTAGAATATTGTCTAATAATTGTTTCATGTGTTATGTTAGTTCGCGTGTTATATTTGTCCATTACATCATCAATACTTTGTAAATATAGATTATTATCGACACTTTGCGGTGTTTGGTTAAATTTCATTCTTTCAATCGATGCGAAAGTCATACCAGACAATAAAGGCCCATCGACTCCTGCAGTATCCTTAGATATAACTAAATGTTTAGGCATCAGATTTACATGTGCATCTAACACTGCACGATAAGATTTGTCGTAACTTGACATTATATTTTGTATTGTCTCTTGTTGCCAGTTATGATCTGTGCCATCAGTAACACCTAAATACTGATTATTTCCGAATGTTGGAACCATTCCAAAGGTATTATCACCATTTGGATTTTGCATGATAGTATGTTTTGCGTCTTTCATATTAATATTATTAAATTCTCCATCAAATCCATAGTAGTCCAGATATGGAGAACCTTCTGCTTCTTCATATGGACTAAATCTATATCTAACTAGATTGTCAAATGGGAATATTGCAGCAAAATTAAATTTAAATCTTTCTAGTGATTTATAGGTACTACCACTTTCGGGCAAATCTCTAGATTGAATTTTTATAATAAACTTTTCATCTCTTGGATTCGCACCATCTCTGATAGTACCAATCCAAGAACTATTCACTCTTTCTACATTACCTCTAGTTTTCTTATCCCATCTAAACTCTATATTATTTAGTGGACTTTCGTTGGGTAGATTTAGGTAACTATTTTCTAAAACAACTCCAAACATGAAAGTATTGTTTACAGTATCTTCTACTGCACTAATAATTTTATATTTTGCCCAAGGCCTTGTAGATTTCCATTCATCGGCTACAATATTTTTTTCTGATACATTATAGATTGTAAAAGTTTTCTCTAATATTTCACCACCATAGAAAAATGAATAATCCTTGCCAGAACCATCCAATTGATTCAATCCAACATATTTAACTTCATCCCAAGTGGTTGCGTTTGTAAAACCATCTCCCAGTAGGACATATCTCCCAGAACCAGTATCTACTGATTGCGCGGCCGGTGTGTCATCACCTACTCCATATAATTCATTCATTGCAGATTGTCTATTATTGTATATAATAGTATAACCATGAGACATGATATCATTAGAGTTTTGTGTTGTTTCTGTATCTTTTCCTGTCCATATACCCAAACCATCCATGTTTTTAACTGTGACATCAACATTCTTGATAATCTCATAGAACAGGAATAGGTATGCATCTTTAAGTCTTTTACCTTCGACTTTGGATAGTAATGTCAATTCACCAAACATCATCATCCCAGCTGGGTGAATAACTTTTTTAACAATATCTCTCCACTCATCAATAACTCTACCGACTTGAATTACATATGAATAATCTTGCCACAGATAACTATCATGCAATCTATTATTATCTGATAAAAAACCTTGGTCATTAACATACGATCCATCACGCACACACAAAGGTCCAGTAGTAGGTATTACTACTGCAGTACCATCACCCAACCCTGTAAAATCTAATGATGGTGGTGTATTATAACCAATTCCAAATCCATCATATGCATCATTAGAGTTGTTTTGAGTAATCTTTACTTGTTTGATACCGCCAATATTATCACCAACAGCAAGTAAATTGGCTCCGGCACCTTGAGATACATACGAACCAGTTTGTTCACTAACGAATGTTGATGGTGGTTGTATATAACCAAATCCACCTGTCATAAGGTCAACTCTTTTGACTCCACCTCTCGGCATTTCTATCCAATCAACAGTGACAGTATAATAATCTGGAATTGGTATAGGTTTCAATATTTTAAGATTATCACTAGAACGAATAGTTAAGTCATCAACAAATCCAGTAGTGTTACTTAAAAGTCCAGTAATAGAATCCCAAGATAATGGTAAACCGCCAGTATCATAAACTTCTTCCATAATGGCAAGTTTGTTATTTACAATAGAATAAAAATATTTAGAATTACTGTTTCTAGTGTCGTTTGAGTTCGTTGCAACATTTAATTTTTCAATAGGATCAAGCTCCCATTCAAATAATGTTTCTATATTACTATTTGTGGCATCTAAGTAAGTTGTATATCTGTTGCCTTTAGTAATTCTAAATGAATCATAATATCCAGCGACATAATCCCCCATATCAAGCTCACCAAATACTCTAAATTCCGTATCTTCCCATGCACCAGTTTGACTATGATTACAATATCCATAAGGAGATGAACCGGCAAAAACATTTCCCCAAGAATAGTCAGAAAGTTTGAATGTATATTCTGTTGCCGGATCTAAATCCGCATCTGTGTGTGTTGCACTTGTAGTGAATTGTGAGACACTTACTGTGAACACATCCCCCACATCCCTATTAACTTTGATTCTTGATTTGTTGCCTTGCCAATCACCAGCAAGACCAGGCGCTAATGAGTTTCCATCAAATATTAATTCCGCATCTGTTTGTAAATGGTTGTACCAAATTTGATATCCACCGCCCGACAACAATCCTTGCATTGCTCTCAGTACTGTTAAACTATGTTCTTTTCCTGTATCTGGGTCTTTGTAAAATCCTATCACTGCACCAATAGTATCATTATCACTACCATCTCGCGCAGTAACGGTTACTCCAAAATCATATTGAGAATAAGCAGAAGGAGAATAAAATCCCGTAATTCGGGTGTGTATGTTTTGTGTTGCCTCAATTCTATCTAAACTTGCATTGTATGTAAATGCAGTTAAATCACTTGCTACTGCTGGATAATTGCCCGAACTATCGTGAGAAAATCTCCCCCAAGTGTCAAAAATTTGTTGTTTTGTCGGTGCTGGATCGTCTGAACCTAGACCAGCATCGCCATCTGCAGCAATAAATAATCTGTCAGTAGATTCAATATCCGCGCAATCCACAGAAAGCGCATTAAGAACAAGAGCACCATTTAAGTAAATTTTTGTACCACTGCCTACAACTGAATGTACTGCAATATGATTCCACGCACTATAACTAATTGGTAAAACAGCACTTGCTACCTCGTTATCTTTATTCTGGATGATAATAGTGTTATCTGGTTTTTGCCACAATGTGAGTGCATTATACGTACCATCTGATGCACCAATAGAGAATAATGCAGAGCCTCTAGAATTATCAACATCTAACGTGACAGGTAAATACCAAAAATCAACGATCAATTCATCTTCGCCTGCGATTTTATCTGCTGCACCATGGACTTCTACAAATCCATTTGTAAATAATGTACTTTCGTTTCCAAACAATGGACCAGCGAGCGGAGTATCTATTATTGCATTTTGTCTTACTGTTACTAAATCATTTTTATATTCTTTAAAAGTTCTATTATTAATCAGAGTTTCGAAATCTAAAAGAGTTGTGACATTATCATAATGCTCATCAATATTTCTAACGATTACTACTTCATTTCTAGAAGAACCAGTGGTAAAATTTTCAGAACTATCAGAAAAATTCCAGTAATAATTTGGATATTCATCATTTGAATGATGTTGTACCCATGAAATATTTTTTGGGGTTGTTGTACCAGTTACTTTAGTAACTTTTCCAATTGCGCCAGAACCTAAAGTACCGTCACCAATAAAATTAACCTCTTCGCCGGTGATATAATTATCACCTTCGGCCGCAACCTGTATTCTATCAACACTCCCATGAGTAGTGTCAGATATTCTTGCACTAAACCCTACACCACTTCCTGCATCAGATACAAAAGAGTTTACATACATATTTCTAGGATAGTTTCTGCCTGAGTTTTGAATATCAAAACCAGTTATACAAGTCCATAACTTTTCTTTAAAAGAAACTCCATTTTCATTTTCAATAAAGACATTTTCTTGATCTTGGAATTCGCCAAAGATACTACTAATAAAATATTCTCTTACATTGTTGCCCGATAGTGTATATTCTTGATATCTTTCAACAGTGGCAAAGGCCTTACTAGTTTCTCCAACAACTCTTATTGGATTCGTAACTGCATTTGTACTGGGTTGGGTGCGAATACTTGTTTCAGTTTCCCATTCGTTATTACTTGCTTTAAATACATGCTCTTTTGGATAATAGAATGAAACATCTTCATTAAAAAACGTTCTAAAAAGAAATTCATAAGACTTTTCAGAACCTTTGGCCAAATAAAACTCTTTCATGAATTTTAAAAATTGTTTTTTATTCGTAAAATTAGTTTTTTTAATATTTGAATTGCTATTTCCAATAGAAGAATTTTCAGATTTTAGTCTATATAAAATTCTAATTGCAACTTGATCGGATGGTGGTGTAATAGTACCTGTATTACTATCATAAAATATAATTCTATCTTCTAGTATTATATAATCAGTATCTTTTTCTAATAAAATGAAATCATCTGGGAATGTAAGATTTGCAAATACTTGAGAAGGAATTTCACTAGATCTAGTTATTAAATTTTCATCAGTGTATTGTCCAGTTACTGGATTTGCATAAACTTTAAAATCTACAACTCTAGTCGATACATTTTTTCCTTCATAAAAAGAAGGTTCTCTGTATGAAATGGGAAATGATGAAGTAGTTCCATTTCCCAGAAAATCATCAGATTCAAATCTTTCGTTTTCTAGTGGAGATACGCCAAATAAACCCGACAATTCTGAATTAATTTGATTTTTACTTTTTACTTGTACCGTATTTGGAAATGCATCCGCAAGTAAATGTTTGAATTCATCTACAAAAATATCTAGAGTATTATCTAGGTCAGAGTAATCCAATAACTCAGATCCAACATCTAATATGTTAGTATCTTCTGCCATCCATTCATAATATAACTCTAAAAATTTCACAAAATTATCGTAGTCATTCTGTTGTAGATAGAATGGTAATTCAGAACGAACCTGAGCTGCTAAATCTTTATAGTTACTATTATCCATGTATCTATCTTCTTATAATCTGTACGTTTTGTGAAGTAATATCGTAATTATTATTATATTCTTCTGAGTCTGCATCCATAGAAATTGACACATCATTAGGGTCAATCAATAAAATTTGATTTCTTTTTGGAAAAATATCAAATGAAACTGGTTCTGCTTCCATTCTAAAATTATTACTAGTTCCACTTTCAACTGAGTTAATAATTATATCCTGTATATTAACTAGACCAGAGATATAATTAATACTACCTTTAATATTTTCAGTATAAATCTTTTTATTATTTAAGTCAAACGAATAAAAATTTAATGTTCCATCATAAGTAGAATTTTCCTCTACATACCAATAATTTTGAGATCCAGCAACCTGTATTCCTACAGATTTTAAAGTACCTTTTTTTATCTGATTATTAAAACTAAATTTATATGGTGCGGCCGAGCTCAAAATTATCGACTTATCATTAATCATATTTATCTTAGTTACGTTATTTGTGATAGAACGGTCTGTCATGTCAATTTGATGTACTAAATTAGAATATCTAAAATAACTATCAAATTCATTTAAATTCTTTGCACTAAAATCTTTAATCGCAGTCAATACTTTTGACTTCAATTCATCTGCAGTAAAGATGGTCGACTCATTATCCCACTTGATTGTAGAATTAATTCTAATTCTTGTATATTCTGGGTCTACAATATCGGGCAAAATAGAAACTATTGAATATTCTTTTCGTAGAATACTTTTAATTGTTGACTTCTCAAAATCAGACAAGTAATATCCATTGTTAGGACGAATTGCCATAAAAACTCTACCAAACGTTTGTGGTTCGTTATCTTCTCCACCCCAAACATTTACTGATGATGCAGATGGATAGATTTGTGGGATGATGGATTTATAATCTCTGATAGTAACTGCACGGCGTTGCCCTTCAAAGTTTCTTGGTGCATTAAATTTGATAGATGCAATATCTTCTTTTTCTGCACCACCACTTGCAACACCAGTTACGGTTAAATTACTAACTTTAAATAAGTCTCTGTCTGAGTTTCCACCGATTGTAAATTGGGCAATTCCATTTGCTTCCGAACCTGCAGTAACAAGATATTTTACAATTAAAGTATTACCAGATAATAATTCACTACCTAATACCCCATCCCCAAAAAATAATTCCCAACCATTTTTTGATTCTTGAATAAAATAAACTTCAGATGTACTTTCCAATCTTAGATTGTCGGTTGATTTTTTATATTCGATTAACAAATCATCTTCTGAATCTGGCTGTACAAAAACTTGTAATGTACTAATATCTGCCATATCATTAGATAAATAAAATCTTTGATTTGGATCTGTATTATCAACTACAAATTCTTCTTGTACTTCAATTCCTTGAATTATTTCTAAATCATCTATTTTATATACATTCGTAAACGTACCATTATCGTTCTGAATTGCAGTATTCTTTTCAACTATTCTAGTCACATTAGGAACAAAACTATATTTTTTTCCATTATAATTTGTTGTAAACTGTAATCCGCGATTTATTTTTATTGTATCATATACATCTGCAGTTGCATAAACATTTTTATCCAAAAGTTCTAAACTAACTTGCGCGATTGCTGACTTTGCGCTGCGCGGTGTGTAGTTTAAAAGTTTTGCCTTAGATACAACATTTTCTCTGATCCTTGCAGTATCTAAAAACATTTCATTAGTCAACATATTCATATAGTATGAATTGTGGTGCGTATTAACGGCAAGAATATCAATAAGTGTATTAAGACCTGAGGCCTCAAAATCATAATCCTTAAATGTCTCATCCTTTTTCATATATGAGATAATATTAGATTTAATATTTTTTAAATCCAGTTCTGTGATTTCTATTGTCTTTGCCATTTATCGAACTCTCTCTATTGCAAATTGGGTTGTTACTTGCCCGTCCATTGCTGGTAGTGTGTATACAATTGTTATAATAATGTTATTTTCATCATTAAAGTCTGATTCTACATTCACATCCAAAATAATAATTCGCTCTTCACTGGATTTTAGTATATCTTCTATATCCTTACCCATATTTATCAAACTAATTGGGTCTGCTGGCTCGAATAGTGATTTATAAAGGTTTCCGCCAAAGTTTGGTTTAAAGGGTCTATCAAAAAAGTTTGTCAAAAGATTATTTTTTAAAGATTGATTAATTGCAGATATATCTTTCTTTACTGTAATATCTTTAGTTACAGGATTTAAATCCATTTTTAAATCAATATCAATAAATTGATTTTTCTTAGAATCTAATATCCCCAATCTATCTTCTTTTACATCTTCAAAACTTGTTGTTAAAACTTGTGCCATTTTTTTACCCTATGGATTTAAATCTATTTTGGGTGCCTTTAACGTAGTATCACCACCACTCTTGGTGTCGATTGTTTTACCAGCGCCGATAACTGTATTACCACCTACAACAACTTGCCAGTTACCATCAACTACGATATTTAAGTTTCCCTTTACATGTATATTCTTATCACCATGTACAATATCAAAATTACTACCAATAGTTCTTTCTACAATATCTCCATTCGGATGATATTCTTCAAACGACCCACTTCGATGATATGTATGCAATCTTTCTGCGCCGGGCGTATCATCCATTTCTATTAGATGCCCAGAACGAGAATATGTTGCAGTATTATATGGATATTGTGGTGCGGCCGGCGATTCTGGTTCGTCAAATAAATCATTTGATGTAACTGGAGTTTTATTCTCAACTGGTTCTGTTGTCTCTAATTCTTGTTGTGTTGAATGTTGTGGTAAATCTGACAACTGGGCCCTAGATTGTCCAGTAGAACCTGATGTACCTCCAGTTGTGCCAGAGGCTGTACCTTGAGTTGCTGTATTTGATGATACACTATTTGTTTCTCCAGCTGCATCTCTTTGTATCGTTTGGTCTACTGCAGTCTCTGGAGATAATGCTGCAGGGGGCACAGTTCCAGACGATCCACCAGAATTAAACATTGCAACTTCTTGTTGTCTACGTCTTGCAAGGCCCGGCAATACTTTGCCAGACGCTTTATTATATTGCAACATTTTATTTGCAATAGTCGCATTGTCTCGCGTTCCGTTTGCAGTCAATGTATCTATACTGCCGGGCCCAAGGTTATACGCAAAAGAAGTAAGTGCATCTACTTGTCTATCATTCCAATCATAACCATATTTATTTTTTCTGGCAATAACTCCAGCACGAAATTTTGCAATATTACCTTCTAGTCTACGTGTAGCCTCGGCCTCATCGATAACTTCACCTTTAAAGTTTGCCTTGGTGCCATATCCAATAGATTCTTGTTTGTGATCCCAGAATGACTTTGCAGAAAATCCTTCTTGTTGTTTCAAAAAGTCAGTTAACTCTGCACTCCCTGCACTAGATAATTGTTCTGGGGTTGCGCTTGTATCACCTTGTGCATACCCCGCTGTACCTTCTGGAACAGAATCGGGAGATGATGCACCACTTAACACTTTAAGTGCGCCAGGCACCTGAGCGCCCCTGCCAGAACGATTTCCATCAGGGGAGGCCTGTTTTCCTGGCACAGTACCCCATATAATAGGGTCTTGACCAAATTCACCGTCGCGGAAAAACCCTAGACACCACGAACCCTCAATAACACCAGTTGGGGATATACCAATACCTCCTGCAGATGCACTAGTAAGTGGCATGATAGGACTAGCCCATGGCAATTGTTCTTTTTCTACAAATTCTTCATGAAATCCAATAATACGAAGTCGCACACGGCCCAATTTCTCTGGGTCGTTAACGTCTTCTACAACGCCAGTCCACCACACAAAATCATCTTTGCCTGCAAAATTTAACATTTAAACTCCATAGTTCATATTATTTATATCATGGATTCTGATGAATTGTCGGGGCAATGATAGTTATTTTACTACCACCCAAAACTTCAAAAGTTCCAGATAAACTATATTCTATTTTATCACCAACCTTAATATTAAGATTACCTTCTACAATATAATTACAATTACCACCTATGTGCATATCATAATCTCCATGTACAACTTCGTAACTTGTACCAACAGTCCGTTGAGTGACATCACCATTAGGTTGATATTCTTGTGACGAACCACTTCTATGATAAGTATGAATTCTTTCGGAACCCCCACTATCATCTAATTCTTTAATATGGCCAGATCTAGAAGATTCTACCATATTCATTGGATATTCTATGCCGGTGTCACTTTTAGGTTCATTACCTAGAGTACTGTTCTTTTTAGTTTCATGTATAGTTTCATCTAATTTATTTGATGTTGCAAGTCTATTTAAATCAGATTCTTCAATAGTACTCCCACCGTAAAGAGATCCGTTTTCTGATGGATATGTTTCGTCTGGGTCTTGAAATCCTGCACTGGTGTCGTTATCTGACTTTAGTGGTTTGCCCGGTAGTGTACCCCAAACTATAGGTTCTTGTGCATATTCACCATCACGAAAAAAACCCATAACCCAAGAACCATTTGTAACTCCAGTAGGAGATGTACCAATTCCATTCAAAGACGCACTAGTAAGTGGCATGATAGGACTGGCCCATGGTAATCTATTAGTTGGTAATACTCCTTTATCTGGTGTGTGTATACCAAAAATTCTAACTCTTACTCTACCAATACCTTCTGGATCAAAAATATCTTCGACCACACCTTGAAACCAGACAAAATCATATAGATTCATAAGTCACCTATTTCACTGTTTCACTGGTTGTGGTTGCGGTAACGGTTTATCTGTCGAATCACGAACACATTCCATATCAATATAATATGCCTCTTGTTCAAATCTATGTTTGATTGCAGTAACCAACCAATTACCAGATAAATAGTTATTCACGGCACCATCTCCCAGAGGACTGAATATTGGAAACTCTAAAGATACCGTATCTCCAGAACCTAGCTCGGTATCCCCAAATACAGTCAAATCCATTTTCAAATTATTAAACAGTTGTAATTGTGCTCTACGTTTTAGATTTGTTTCATCATGATTATATGTTAAAAAAGGATTATCTGGTAAAACATATAGGTTTGCAGGGGTATACTGAGTGCCTTGACCACTTATATCAAATAATGGATTGTTTGTCAAGTGCGGTACATTTTGATATTCATCCCAAAAACTATATGAAATATCTTTAAAACTTCTAGTAATTAAATCTACAGTAATAGCTCTAGTATTATACATTCCAGATAAGATATTTTGTACAACATCAAAAGAAGATTTTAATTGATAACTTTGAATAATTTTATCTTCAAAGTTTGGATCTCCAACAACATTAGCTGGTTGCGCTTTATATTCTATTTTGGGGGCGGCCTTTACTAGTTCGGATAATGGTGCGAAAACATAATTATCTTTACTTTCATAAAACACATAATCAGCGGCAGAACCTTTATATGCCTTTTCTGTCATCCAATTACAAGTTCTGAATGCAGTAAAATTAGGAACAACAATTTGTTGTTCATCGTCACTCGCAATACCAGCAACAGGTTTGGTTGCACCCATTAAACTCATCACTTGAGATGCAATCTGAGATGATGGTCCTTCAAAATACTGAGATATTTTTGTTTGAAAATTTAAAATATAATCTTGTGTAACCAATTCTAATATAAACTTAGTAGACATATTATCTCGTTCAAATCCAACAACCTTATGGACTATCATCTGTAAGTCTATTTGTTTTCTGCCGCCTGGGTGATCTACAGAAATTAAAACATCTTCTTGGCCAATGATGGGCAAAACTGTCATCAAATCTTCGGTTGTTATAATACCCAATCTTGCGGTCATTGATGTTGAATATATATCTTCATATATTTCCAATGACGCCATAACATTTCTTAAATCCATTACGAAACCGTTATGAGACTTTATATGCAATTTAATTATTTCATACTGACCTGCAGCTTTAATACCTGACATAATTAATCCTTCATCACCTGTGCAAATCTTTCTACAAATTCAATCAACGATCTTTTTCTCAATAAACGAATAACTCTATTCTTTTCATTTTTAATATTTTCCATTTCTAGTGCATTTAACCGCCCATATTTTTCAATAGCAGGGTCTTTTCGTTCTTTCATTCTATCATACGTTTCTTTACTGATGATAGTATTCCATTGTTTGTCGTAATAATGTATTGTTTGAGATTCTGCATTTTGTACTGTTTTATATTTACTATTAATCATCGCGTCAAATTTTGCAGTAGAAAGTGGCCATTCATCTCTGTAATTAACAATGTCATTCATCATCAGTATAACCCAATAATAATTAGAATCATCATAATATAATTCTGCAATAATCTGTGGCGTTTCCCCATCTTTTATTGTGTATTCATAATGACTGTTAGGATTTTGCATAAATGCATCCACAACAACTGACTTGTTGAATATGTTCTTTACCAGTTTAGGTTTTCCATCATGAAACATATCATAATGGATATTATTTACTTTTTCAAACATATAAGGTGTTGTTGACATCTCAATATCCTCCATCTACATCAGATTTTGTTACTTGTTCCAATTCTAAAAATGTTAAATTCATAGAAACATTAGTCGGTTTTCCATCGTGGAATAATCCAAACGAACCATCCCCACCATAACTAATTTCACATCCAGTTAATGCACAAGGTTTTAATTTGTGTAGTGTATGTAGAGAACCATCAGCTGCGGATAAGATATACTCAATTTCAAATATATCTGGAATAGTATAAAATCCAACTTTACCTTCTACAAAATCAGGCAACATATGTTTTCTAAAAATTCTGGTAAGTTCATCTATTGCGCGACTCTCATTACTAGATTTTGCCACAAATTTATATTGAAATTGAAATTGTCTAAATTCTATACCATTAAACAATTGATATCTAGACGCATTTGACGCAATACCGTTTTGAAATTGTTGTCTTGCCTCTCCTAGATTGTTTAACATCATATTTGCAGCTTCTCTAGTCAATGTTTGCAACCCCATTCCAAGTGCATCACCAACACCATCAATATCACCCGAAGCAAACGCTGCGGCGGCCCCTGTTGTAACTTCATAATTTGCAGTTTGAGATAATGATACATTTTCAGGCACATATAAACTTACATTTGCAATAGCTTGTTGCCCCGAGGACTGATTTGACTGTTGAGTGTCAGTATGTACAACTTCCTTCTTACTAACTGCGCGAAAATTAATAAAACTATGCAATTCACTACCCGACTGACCCAAATCCAAAGGATATTTTACGCCTGGGGCCCCTGTAGAAGAATATTTACTTTTTGATGATGCAGACATTACTGCTGTCGGCGATTCAGAGAAATTCGGACTTACCATTATGCGCTCCTAAATAGTACAGTTAATTATATTTATAATACATTATTGAGGATTTGAAGTTTGCATAAAAGATTCACGTATAAGGGTAAATTCAAACCTGTAAATCCACATAAATATGCTGGAGATGTAAGAAATATTGTATTTCGTTCATTGTGGGAACGTAGATTTATGAAATATTGTGATAGTAATAGAAATGTTATAGCATGGAATAGTGAGGAAGTAGTAATACCATACAAATCTCCATTAGACAACAAGTTTCATAGGTACTATCCTGACTTTTTAATTAAAATACTTACAGCAGATAATACAAAAAAGACAATTTTAATAGAAGTTAAACCAAAAAAAGAAACAAAACCCCCAAAAAAACGTAAAAAGACTTCTCGTTATATTCAAGAAGTCAAAACATGGGGAGTTAATGAGGCAAAATGGAAGGCCGCAGAAGAATATTGTAAGGATCGAAAGTGGGAATTTAAAATTCTTACAGAAGATCATCTTCTGCCTTGATATTTACTTATAAATAGTCTAAAACGAGGAAAACATGGCAAATTTTGATGTGTTAATCAATCGAATGTTGCGTTCGGGTGTAAAACCAAACACCAATGCAGCAAGAGAATGGTTTAGAAAGAAAGTTAGAGAAACTAGAGTAAACAGACAAAAGCTTTTGTCAGACTCTGATAGGAGCAAATCAACTCCTAGTATCGGACATATGTATTGCTATTCATATAATCCAAAACATGCGAAAACATTACCATATTATGATGAATTTCCTTTGATTTTTGTCGTAGAAAGGTTCAGTGGTGGTTTCTTGGGAATCAATTTACATTATGTACCCCCAAGAACAAGAATTATACTTATGGAAGCACTGTCGGATATTGCAAACAACAAAAGATATGATGTAACAACTAAATTGATGTTGTCATATAAAGCATTAAAACAATTATCTAAGTTTAATGTTGTTAAACCATGTATCAAAAAGTATTTGTTTAGTCAAGTAAGAAGTAAATTTGTAAAAATAGACGCGAACGAATGGGATCTTGCAATATTTTTACCAGTACAGAAATTTAAAAAGGCCGCACCATCAACTGTATGGTCGCAATCCGCCTTAAAAAGTAGATAAGAGGAACTTAAATGTACAAGCCTGGATTTAGTGTAGAAGATTTTCGTAATGGTATTGCGCGTACTGGATTATCCAAAGCAAACAAGTATGTATTGAAAATTTCCCCACCGACAAAATTAGTTGGTAAATTAGAAAGTAGAAGTCTAGAAGAAATCTATCTTAGAATTGACACAGTAGAATTGCCCGGCAAATCTTTAGCAACTTCAGAAGTTAAGTACTATGGGCCTCCAAGAAAATCCCCATATGGAATGACTTATGAAGATTTAAATTGCACAATCATGTTATCTGCAAATATTCGTGAAAGATATATTTTTAGTCAATGGATGAATGCAATATATGACTATGATACAGCCAGATTAGAATATTTTCAAAATTACACTACAAATTTAGAATTTATAACTTATAGTGAAGATGGTAACGCTCTAGCAACCACAACTTTCGAAGAAGCTTTCCCGTTATCAATCGGCGCTGTTAATTTTTCATATGCAAATGAAGATATTGCAAAAATGCCATTAACATTCGCATATAGAAAATGGTTTGAGTCTGCACCAGTTAAATTAAGTGGGGCATTATCTCCATATAGTGATCTTGCAAATGCACACTCTTACATATCATCAAAAGAATATGGAGACAATTTTGAAAAATTTATAAACCAAGCTTCAACTGGAAGTCCTTTAGGGCAACTTGCATCAGGATTTTCGAAATTGGGTGGTATTGACGCATCACTCAATTCTGTTGTAAATAACATGAATAGTTATTTAAGTGAACCATTCCAATCAATACAGGATATAGGAAATAAAATTACTGGTGTACTTAATGAACCATTTAAAGACTTTGGAAACCTACAAAATAGAATTAGTCAGTTTAATCCTGTAAGTAGAATACAAAGTCAAGCGACGAATTTTGTCAAGAAAAGATTTGGTGGACTTTTCGGATAAATATAATTATTGAATTGAGGAGTATAGAATGTCTTTACCTATTATAAACCAACCAACTTATGAGTTGACTTTACCATCAACAAATAAAAAATTAAGATTTAGACCCTTTTTGGTCAAAGAAGAAAAAATTCTTTTGATGGCCCAAGAAGGTGGAGATATAGATGAACAAATTGAATCTGTAAAACAAATTGTAAGAAATTGTATTGTTACTGATGTTAATATTGATTCTTTGTCTACATTTGATATCGAATATTTGTTTATTAAAATCCGTAGTAAATCTGTTGGAAATATTATCAATCTAAATTATAAGTTTGATAATTGTACTGCAGATTTAAATGATGATAGTAAAGTACCAAGAATTTGCGAAGTTCCATTTGAATTAGATTTAGATGATGTAGTAGTTAAATCTGAAGGAGATCACAATAATATTATTAACATCACTGATGATGTTGGTGTGGTGATGAAATATCCAGACTTTAAACTACTGAGTAAAATTGCATCGATGAATGATTATGATGAGTTAATAGATGTGGTTGGTAATTGTGTAAAAATGATTTTCATGGGAGAAGAAACATACGACCCAAGTGAATATAAAACTGATGAGTTAAGAAATTTCTTTGAGAGTTTAAGTCAAGAACAATTTGCAAAAATTAGTAATTTCTTTGAAACAATGCCTCAAACTATGTCGGTTGTTAATATACAGTGTAAAAAATGTGGAAAAATGGAAAACATTGAGTTGAAAGGTATATCGGATTTTTTCGACTAAGCTTATATCATGAAAGTTTGGGAGCTCTCTACCAGACAAATTTTTCTCTTATGCAATATCATAAATATAGTTTAACCGAATTAGAAAATATGATTCCTTGGGAACGTGAAATATATGTATCAATGTTAATTAATTATTTACGAGAACAAGAACAGAAACAAAAGAGCTAGAGGATAATATGGAAATGACAGAAAACAGAGAAAATAAATATCAGTCTTGGATTGACCTTGCAACAGCAATTGACTCATGGAGAATTTTTCCAAGACTGTTTATTACAACTTACATTTATTTATTGTATGCAGTAGTAAATTGGTTCATGACATTGGACACGCCTAATTTAGAGCAATCAGGCCTCGTTAGTATCGTAGTTGGTGCTGGTGCTGCCTGGTTTGGTTTATATTTGGGTTCAAGTAAAAAGGCTGAGTAATGGCAACTTTAGATTCCGTAATAGAAAATATCAATAGTTTTAATAATGCAGGACAACTATCAGAGGCACTAGAAGGTGTCTCTAATAGTTTAGAAACTGGTACTGGTGTAACTGCACTTGGTGAGATTTCAGAACTTATCAAGACACAAGGAAACATGTCTGTTAAGGAATTAAAAAGATCAAGAGAAGATTTAGTATCACTTAAAGACAAAGTACTCGCTTCTAACAGAATAGCAGAAAAAGATAGAAGTAATATTTTAACACTTATTGAAAATCAAGAATCAGTGATAAATCAAAATACTACGTTATCAAAAAGAGCTGCAGAGTTTGTACAAGAAAATATTAAAGAAAAAATACCAGATATTGCTGGTGTTGCAGCCGGAGTACTTTCTGAAAGTCCAGCAGCTGCCCTTGGTGTCAAATTCATTGGTGACAAAATACAAGAAAATAGAGAAAGAAAACGAAAAGAAAAAGAAGAAAGACTTGCAAGGTTACAAAGAATTTCGGATGAGGAAGATAGACATAACAGAGAATTAGAAGTACTTCGCGGCCAAATAACTAACGAAGAAACTCTTTCCAAAGTCAACATGACTCAACAAGAGGCAGCTGATATTGCAAAACAAAATGGTTTAGATTATCAGGATTACATTAATGAATTAAAAAATCAGTTAATCGAAGAATCTTTGTTGGCAAAACAAAAACAAGATGTGATAGAATCACAAAACAGAGAGACTAGTGATTTAAAAGAAAAGTTTGGATTAGACCGCAATGAAAGTGATACTCCATCAGAAAGTCCTATCAGTCCAGGCGTACAAAACACACCAACCGAACCATTAAATTCATTATCTGACGGTGATAGTTCTGGAGAACCATATCTCGAGGAAATTAGAGATTTACTTAAATTCATGTCAAATCCTGATACCGTTACACCATTCGATATTGAAAATTCAAGAGAACAAAAACGTTTCAATGAGAAAACTGCCGGAATTGATAAAAGTAGTCTTGAGCAATTAGAAGAACAAACTAAATTATTGGAAAAGATTTCTAAAATTAATGCGGAAAATGGCGCAGCTGGGGGTGGTGATGGAATACTAGGAGGCCTTGGCGGCGCAGCGGGTGGTTTACTTGGTGGTGGTCTTGGTGCTGGTAGAAAAGGTGGTAGATTAGGTAAAATTTTCAGTAAAGTTAAAGGTAGTAGACTAGGTAGAATTGTAGGTAAAGCTGGTAAACTTGGCAGGATTGCAAAAGTTGGTGGTATAGCAGCCCTTGGTGCTACTGCAGCCAGTGCATTGTCACCCAAGCTTGGTAAACTTGCATCAAGTGCTGGTTCTACATTAGTAGGTGGCGCCAAAAGAATTGCAGGTTCTGTTGGTGAAATGGCTGGGAATGCGACAGCAAGTCTAAAAAAATCTATAGGTACAGTTGGTTCTTCCGCGGCGGATGTGATTAAGTCTACACCAAAACCAACGGCACTTACAAGTGTGGCAGATTCATTAACTAAAACTGGCCCTGATATGATCGATGGCAAAGTTGCAGCACCGAAGGTAACTGCCGGCCCACCAAAAGTTTCTTCTCCACCAAAGTTACCTAAAGCTGCCGGTGTATTGGATAGTGCTAAAGGTGCATTGAAAAATGTAACTGCACCAGTTGTTAAATTAAAAGGTAATGCTACAAAATCTATTGCAGGAGCATTAGATAAAACTATTGCAAAGAAAATTCTTGCAACAAAAGGTGCAAAACTACTTGCGAAGGCAATCCCAGGCATAGGTGCGGCCGCAGGAGGATTATTTGCACTTAGTTCACTTTTTAAAGGAGATTTCGTTGGTGCGGCCGCAGAGGCTGGTGGAATATTCTTACCATCTGTTGCAGGAGCCCCACTGGATGCAGGGATTATGGCTAGAGAAACATACAATCAAATGTTTGGTAATGCCGATAATCCATTTCCACTTGAAGGTGATATGATTAAACAACCTGATGTTGCAAAAGGTCGTATGACGCAACTAAAGGATATGGCATTAGATGTTATTGGATTAGGACAAGAAGAATTAGACAACCAAGGAAAAATTCAAGCATTAAAACAAGAAGTTTCCGAAGCAGAAGATAGAATATCAAGATCCACTGGTGGAGAAAATGTATACTATGGTAGAGATTCTAAAGGGATAGAAAAAGATGAAGCCTCCATTGCGGCAAAGAAAGCTGAGATTTCATCATTAACATCATCATCAGTCACAGCTGGTGGTAGTGGAAGTACACCACCAGATTTAAGTGGTGGATCTGCAATATCACAAATGAGTTCTAGTAAACCAAACACATCTACAGAGATGAATACGATGTTGAAAGACGAAGCAATGTCAAGAAATACACCAGTAAGTACTGGTGGAACCGCAAATGTTGTCAATGCACCTCAACAAAATATAAACGCATCAAGGACAACAGTTGTACAACAACCACACGTTAGAAATCCAGACCCATCGATTGGGTTTGCTCAACGTGGATTACAAGGAGCAGTTTAATGAAAAATTTATTAAGTAGACTAACAAAAGAAAAAGAGGCAATTTGTATTATCGCCGGTATTGCAGTATTACTAACACCGACTAGTTTAATTGGTTGGGGTTTAATTCTATATGGTGCATATAACATCTTTATGGATAGATGAATAAAGAAGATACAATTAAATTTGTAAAAGTGCATGTATTAAGACATGTAATGAAAACTTTACGCCAAAAAGAAGAAAAAGAAAAGGAGGGATAAACCCTCCTTTTCCGTTCTCTCGCTATGTGTTAGTTTTTAGGTGGTGTTACGACCATTCGGACTTATCTGCACCAAGGATATACTAACTTACCTTTTAGTCTTCAGCAGCAAGTTTTTCAAAGTACGAGAAATCCTCGTCATCATCATCTACTTTGCTACTTACACCTTGCGGTTCCTTCCATGATTTATCCTCAAAGGTAGGAGCCGAAACTTCTGGTATTACTGGTGCAGGAGTCTCCTCGACATAAACATCTCTTTCTGCAGATGTTGTAGTCTGTACAGAACCAAGGACTTTTCCTAAACGATCCTTTAGTGCATCATAAGATTTAAACTTATCTTCGGCAACAAACTCTGCGAGAGAATGTTGTGAGTTGTATATTGTTTCCAATACACTTTCATCTTCCGATAGTCCACTTGTTGAATCGAATTCAGATTTATCGTAGTTCTGATAACCATCTACTCGTCTGATTTTTAGTTTAAAGTTTGCACCATCCCAAAAATCAAATGGGTTTACTGGTTTTTCATCTTCAAACTCAGGACGCATCATGTCTTGAAGTTTATCGAAGATTTTTTTACCAAACTGATAAAGGAAAACTTTTCCTTCATTGTGTGGGTTTGCAGGGTCTTTTACTACGTAAATATTAGAAATGTACTTCAATTTACGTTTACGTTCCCTAACAATATTCTGGTTTGCAGTAGAACCTGTCTGCCACAACTCAGAATTCGCCTCACAGACAGGGCATTTCTTGTTGATGGTTGTGAGACAGTTATCTATCAACCACCCGCCAGGGCCCTTAAAACCGTGATTAAATACTCGCACCCATGGTAAATCTTCACCTTCGGGTTGAGGGAGGAAACGAATAACGGCATAACCATTACCAGACTTATCTACTTCTGGTTTCCAAAATCTCTCATCCTTATTAGACGAAGTTTGTTGTGGGTTTGATGTTTTTTCTAATTCTTCTGCAAGTTTAGAAAAGTTAGTTCGGTTAGATTTTAATGCTGCGAATGACATATATTTTCTCCTATGTTTGTATACGTTGTATTCGATTGTTTATAGTAAGTCACATTTACATAATGTATGAGTGTATTATATCACTCTTTAATTGATTTGTCAAGTGTTTTTTTTCTTTTTTCTTGTGTTTTCGAAACTTTCTGCCAACCAGTGTTGGTTTTAATGAGAACTTGTTCTGCATCCTTGACGCTATCCTCAATTTTTGTTCCTTTTTCTAACAGTTTTCTTTCTTTTCGCATCTTGAAAGATAACTGTGCGGCAATTAATAATAATATTGCAAGTGGGTCAAATACAAATACAATTGCAATTATAACCCATCTCACTGCAGACTCAAGTATATCAGCATCTGCATCACCATATACAAACTCTGCAATATATTTTACAGGACCAACTTCGGCCTCTAGTTTTCTATATGATGTTTCTAAAGTATACCTTTCTTTAGTCAAGTTGTCAATAGATTTTTCTGCATCTATAATATTATTTTCTAGTCTTTGAATTCTTGTAAGTTGAGTTTCACTTAATTCATTAACACCTAATTTATCCCTTAGTCTATCTAAAAGTTCATTACTTTGTGTTAGTTCATTTCTCTCTGCATCTCTTAACTCATTAATTCTTTCTCTTGAAGATGTAATAATTTTACTAACTTTTGAATCTTCTTTTTCTCTAAATTCTTCAACTTTCTTTGCAGTATTTCTACCATAGTTACCATCTACCGATGCACCAACTAATGATTGAAGAGCTTCTATGTTCTGATCTGCAATATATTGTTTAAGTAAATCTAAAGTACCAGATGCAGAATTAATAATCTCTTGTTGTTCGTTAACTAATGAATTGTAATTTTTACGTACTGTTTCAATTCTAGTTAATTCTTTTTCTATTTGTGTGTTAACTTGTTCGTTTGTGTTAGAACCAGAAGTTTCAATTTTTTCAATTTCTACAAGTGACTTAGTTACAATATTTTCTTGTCTTACTATGTTGGTAGAAATCTGCTCAATCTTTGCAATATTTTCTCTTGCATTTGAAGTTTGTTCAATATGTGCAGAGGATAAGAATCCAAAAATACCCATACTGGTAAGTAACATTAGAATGAATACTGCAATTGTTAAGTATCCACGTAACCATCTAGGAATATCTTTCCAATGTCTATGTAACCATAGTGCAGTAACAATTTTACCGGCCTCTAAAACTCCGCCCATGATGATAATAGGTAATATCGCTGCAGCAAAGATTTTAGATAACCCAATAATACTGTAATATGCTGCAACACCACTAATAGATAATGCAACAAATAAAGTTAAAAATTCCATAGTTATCTACCTCTGTAGTAGATGACCATATTCCTCGTTGAAATCATCTACCATTATTTTTTTTAGAATATCTTTATAGTAATCTATATTTATATCCAAAAAGGCAGCGTATTTCTGACACTTAAATTTATATAATGGCCAATAAGTTGTTTCGTTTATGGTCACCTTATCCACAAACCCAAACATCTTATCAAATACTATTAGAGTTTCTAAAGAAATTTCTCCCCTAGATTCCATTTTCATAATGAGTGGATATTCATCATGAACGGATTTAAATATTTTTGCAAAATTTAAATCTAGATCTACGGCCTTAGTAAGTAGATTCTTTACATCATTCTCAAAGATGTATGATAAACTTTGAATTCTTTTTTTCCACGCTTTATGTATATCAAAAGTATCATCATCCAACAATTTACCCGACCACATGAATTCATTTCGTGCTAGGGCCAGACTACCACCAGAAGATACATCTAAAAATGCTGCAAGTAAAAATTCTTCTAGATCTTTCTTATTAAATCTTCTAGATAATTCTTCAAAAGTTTTTTTATCACCTCTGCGCTGAAACGCCTCACTACTGACTTTTTGTTTACCTCTATATTTTACATAATCATATTCACCTTGAAAGTGAGATTTCATTGCAATGTAAATTTTGAAGGCATCAAATTCGTCCATTTTTCTTTGTGATACAATCATAGAGGTAGTTTAGTGGCAGTTTTGGGAATCATATGTAGATTCTCAGCCTCGTATTGTATCTTCTCCTTTAATAGTGGTCCAACTAAATTTGAAACTGATTCTATATCCAAATCTTTTTCCTCGCAATATTGTATTATACATTCTATATAAGACAGGCCAGATTCTTTTGCGATATTTTCAATATCACCTGTAAACTCTTTACTACTTTTAACTTTTAACACTTAATGTTTCTCCCTATAAAAAATATGTTTACCAATTTTAGTTGTTTGATAGAACTTTTTAGACCAAGATGGTTCGACATAATCTGCATGATAAAATGTTGCACCATGACTTGGGTCGTAAGTTCGATTAGATAGATATTCATTGACTACATGCCACGAAACTCTTATTGCAAGATCCCAGGCCGGCGAATCATATATTTTATCAGACTTTCCGTCACACCACCAACTAAACTGGCAACGGTAACGGATAGGATAAAATTTACCATTTTGTTTCCAAGATTGTTTTACTGGGCCCTGTTTAACAACTCCGCAAATATCATCTGGGAAATTATCTGCAAAGACACGATTGAGAGTTACGTATGCAACTGCTACCTGGCCTGTAATAGATTCACTTCTAGATTCATGATATACATTCTCTGCTAAACATCTTAATTCAGAGTTTAACATATTTTCAACATCTTTATATTTCGGAATTTCTGCGTATGATTCTGCTGTACTAATTGTAGTAGTAGCAAAAACAGCAAGGGCCAAACCCAATTTAGTAACTACCTGTTTCACTTTATGCCTCTTTAGTGATTCTTTATAGTTACATTATATTAGATTTGACCCTTGCTGTCAAGTGTTTTATTTTTATTAGTCTTTTTTAGAAACAAAAGAATACATTTCTTTCGCCTTCTCCATCAAGTCAGTCATACTATACATTTCATATGCCTTTTCGACATCATCCATATTTTTCTTACCTTGCTCAAAAAGGTCATTCATTAACTGAATATTCATCTGATGTTGTTGATCCATATAGTCTTTTGCAAGTCCAAGCATTTCTGCTCTTATCTCAAATGGGTTTTTATTTGCCATTATTTTTTCCCCTTAACAAATGCATCACCAGTTGCATTTGCAAAATCATTCATAGATTTTACAGCAATTTTTGTGAATGTTGTTTGGGCTTCAATAAATTCCTTTAGTGGTGTAGACATAGATTCGTCTTTTACTAAAGTATCAACCATTGTTTTCTTTGTAGTCTGGATATGGTCAATCCAGTAGTTTGTTGTCCAATCATTAATCATGATTTGCTCCTGTGTGTTAGTGTGTTTTTGCAAACTTTGAGTTTACATTTTACATGCATAGATCTTCGTATTTAGTGGTATGAGCTCTATGCTTACTCATATCAAGATTATTTTCAATTTTAAATACAACTGAAAATAATCTATTTAATTTTTCTTTCAAGTTGAACAATTCTTTTCTCCATCAGATCCATTTGATATGCTATGTTAGGATATTTATCTTTCCATTTACTTTCTGTTTGTAAAATCTTGAAATCATATCTTTCAGCTGCCCAGTTATAAACATCTTCAGTTTTCTGAAAAAACCATTTACCTAATCTGGTATCTTCAAACCACTTACTTGTTGCACTGCCGATAATACTACCGGCGATGGCCTGTACCAACCAAAACCATATCATCATTTTCTAATCTCCTTATATATTCCTACTGGACATGTTTGCCAATCCCATATCCAATGTCTTTCTGGATACATATTGTAAAATTTACTATCTTCTTTAGTCGATCTAAAATCACATATTCGCACGAACTGTTGTTGTCCGTCCACGTAAATATGAGTTAGGGTTGTGAAGCTCAAGTAGAGTACGATGGTTTTCATTGTATTCTTCTATCATACCTTTCAGACCATCTATATGATTGTCTCTTTTTGATGTGAATACTTCTGGTTCTGTCCTACCATCTACTGCAGCGATAATAACTAAATTATTGATCGGAATTCCAGTACGTTCTTCAAACATAACAGAATAACCAGCTGCCTGTCTAAAATACTTTTCTAGTTTTCCATACTTATCACCAACCATAGTTTGTCTCGACGTTTTAAAATCAATTATAGATAATTTACCCATATATTCTGCAACGCAATCTACTGTACCAGCGAGTCGCAAATGATCTGAATAAAGACTACACTCTTGACTATACACGTTATTAATCGCATTGTCAAGTACAGGTTGCATAATTTTAAATAATTCTAAGTCAGTTGGAATCATTTTAGAAAAATTCAATTCTATATTGTTAATATAATCTTCGCACATCTTATGTACAGATGTACCACGGCGTGCAGCTTGAGAACTTATTTTATTTGCCTCTTTTTCACCAACACGTTTTCTCCATGCGGCAATTCCTTTTGCCGAGAACCACCCAAGTACTGTGGTGATTGAAGGATATTTTAATCCATCTGGAGTTTCATAAAGTCTTTTACCTTCAATATTTACAGTTTTTAATTTTTCGATTTCAAAGTCAAGTTCTACATGATTAAACATTATGTTTCCTTTATAGTTTTATATTTCCCATGAGTTGAGATAAGGTTTTACCTCTTGGAATTTTCTTCATGATTGTTTTATAAATTTTCTGTTTTAATACGTCGCCTTGAATAGCTCCGCCTGGGCCAGATTTTACATCTCGTAAAACTGGTTTTCCTTCTTTCTTAATTGTAACGTATTCAAAATCTTTTACCGTTAGATTACCGGCCGAATTCTTAATCGCTTTACCCTTTTCATCTGTGTAGAATACTGTATGATCCTTACCACCCAAAATCATATGTACTGCGCCGTCTACTCCACTAGGTAGACCTCTATCTATGTAATCTAACATAGTTTGGGCGGCGCCTTCATGAGTAGATAATAAAATATCGTCTGGAACAACTCTACTTCTAGATTTATTTTGTTTCACCGCAACTGAATAATCAGTCAATACCCATATAACGTGAATATCTTTTGGTTGATATCCGGCATTTAACAGAGATGGAATAACATCAGAAATGTGTTTTGTGTGTTTCATCGTAACATCAAAAATGATATTGGGTAATCTACCCTGAGACATACCTTTAAGTAACAATTCTAAAGTTTTATCTTTTAGGTTCATACCTTCCACATGTTTATGTAAAATAAACACATCTTTCGGATCCTTGAGATTCAATCCCAATAATTCTTGATTTGATCTTTTGATATCATTGATTTTGAGAATAAGTCTTTTCCATTCATCGACATCCCTAACTTTAAATTTTTCACCTTGCATAAAGTTTGAAATTGCAAAACCTTTACCACTGCCAGCCCCACCAGCCAAAAAAACAATTTGATTGTACTTGGAGCCTTTGCCTACGATTACTTGTTTTTCTTCTAGATATTCTTTTTCTAGGAAATCGTGTCTTAAATTTTCAAATTGTTTCATTTTTCGTATCCAGTATCTGTTGTATCTTCTGGGCCTTTTCTTGCTCAGTATCTAAATGTAAATCTTTATTAATTACTTTCTCTAATTTGAGAAAGGGAATTCTTTCATTTGGTACGTATCTCCACGTAAATCCCTTATCAGAGTATACACCAAAAATACTCTCACGTAAACCTATTTTTACAATTAATGCATCATTACCATCTAAAATAACCTTATCACCCTCATTAAATGCAGCATTCATTTTAAAAGTTGCACCCTTAACAAATGCATCTACAAAATTCTTTATCCATGCCGCAATAATTAATGATAATAGTATTGCACCCCAAGGGGCCAGATATTCAGTCATATTAGTAGAAAACTCTGTTATTTCTGGATTCATATCTGGCCTCTTAGTTTTTTTTAAATTACTTCTTCGACTTCCTCACTATCGGTTTTCCATTCCATAACAACTTGATCCATTTCTTCCAATACAGGATTTTCTAAACCAAGTTGTCGGTCGATTGCTGCGTTTACAAATATATTTATAAAAGAAAAATCATCAAGAAGTTTTTGATTGTCTGTGTCTATATTATGATATTCTAAAATATCAAGGCATAAATTAATTGCCTCAAGAGATAATTCTTCTGAATATTCCACCGTGTCTCGATATGCACCATAATTTTTAAAACCTTTTACTGGTGACTTTTTTACTGAGTCAAACATGTGGGTTGCATCTACTACATTGGTCATGATAACCTCCTATTATTATAATTATAGACCTTTTTTATCTTTTAAAATAATATAATTTTTAACTAACTCACTTCTCACAATATCAGATTGGTGAAATTCAATAAATGAAAATTCTGGCATATCCTTTATAATTTCGATAAAATCTTGCACACCCTTTCTTTCAGTAGACTTATTAAAGTCAGACTGTCTAAAATCACCACAAAAAATAATTTTACAATTATCTCCAATTCGTGTAATAATAGTGTCTAGTTCATGAAAATTTAAATTTTGACATTCATCAACTATAATGATTGTATCTTCTAAAGTTATACCTCTGATATAGGATGTTGTTAGAAAATTTACGGCATTCTTTTTTCGTAAAATTTCATACGCATCTCCTCTCTGGAATATATTAGTAAAGATAGATTTATATGGTGTTTCGTATACCTCCGTTTTTTGTTCTTCTGTGCCTGGCAGGAAACCGATATCTCTGGTTGGTACTACACTACGCACAATGGTTAAATTTTTATATACTGATTGGGTTTCTAAAACTTCACTCATTCCAAGGTAACAAGAAATAAAAGTCTTTCCTGTACCAGCTAATCCATGTAAGAATAAATTTTTTTCACTTTCGTATGCCGTCCATACTTTGTCTTGTGTAAATGTTATAGCAGATATTTCTTGTAAGTGAAAATACGGTTCATTAAGTAATGATTTTCTATTCTTTATATTTGTTTTAGCTTTATGTCTACCCATGTTGGCTCCTAAGTTGATCCACCCATAGTATAAATTTGTCACCTGTGGTTATTGAAATTTAGACTCCCGCGCTGCTGCCCCTGGCATCTTCTTAACTTTATCTAATACTCCACTTCTAAAGTCACTTGGTAATTTTTGTACACCATACGCAACTGGATCACCTAGAGTTACTTTAGTAATCGTTTGTTGTATGTGTCCATTACTACCACAGTTCGGACAATTTTCACTTAATGGTAAATGTCGATTAGACATTGAATTCATCTTTTCAAAAGAATGGTCACACTCTTTACATTGATATGAATATGTTGGCATTATATAACTCCTAAATGTTTTTATAATATAAAATAATATCGTGGTCTGATATAAGATTAACTAACGGCCGTCTACTGAAAAAACTATTCCATCTGTTTTTCCATCTTGTTTTAAAAATGATCCATGAAGAATTTAACGGAGTCGTATTATTCATCTCTACGTTAATATATTCTCCCATATGTGTATACATTAAACCAAAAGGTACTGATGGTACAATATCCGCGCCATGTACATGTCTATAAAATTTAGATTTTACTGATTGACAATATTTCTTAGTGCCAACTCTTGGTTGACCAAATGTATAAACTTGACCAATGTACTTTGAACGAGCGGCAGCAACCGTAGCAAGGGCGCCACCAAGGCTATGACCTGTAAAGTATACAACATCACCTTTTGTATATGTTTCGTCTAAAACTCTCTCTACATCATTCCAGATGTTATCTAGGGCCTTCGCAAACCCGCGATGTACCATACCCTGCGTTTCTCCCTTTGTTGGGAATAAATTTAAATCTGCAATCACATCTTTTAATTCAGTAGGTTCTGTTCCTCTAAATGCAACTACTACAGACTTACCAGACTTAAATAACATAGCCTCTGTACCATCCACATCAAAGTATGCAAGTTTAGTTACCTTATATGATTTTAGGTGTTGTTTTACTGTCTGCTTATTATCAGATAAGTATGCAAGTGCGGAAAACAAAGACATTTGTTTTGCAATCTCTCTATTATAATTAATAGATGGTGTTATCTTATTCCATTTTGTAAGTTCGTCAATAAGTTGTATTTTTTTCTCTTTCATATTTCTACTCCAAGTCCGTATCCCAATAAACATAATCAATCCAAGTTAGATGTAATTTTTGATATTTTTCCTTACTTATACCTTTCATCAAATGGGTATTTGATGGCACTACAGGTCTATTTATAGGATACATTCCAATCTCTTTGGTGAGTCGATTTCCTTTCTTAGTATTACACCGCCGGCACGCCGTTACAATATTATGCCAAGACGTATTGCCGCCACGACTTAAAGGTAATACATGGTCAAATGTTAATTCTTTTGTTGGATATTTTGTATTGCAATACTGACATTTAAACCTATCACGAGCAAAAACATTTAGTCTAGTAAATCTAGGTGTTCTATGAGTATTTACATATGATTTAAGTGATATTACTGATGGTACATGCATCTTAAATGCCGCGCTGTGTACAATATGTTCCTCATATTCATGTACAACATTAACTCTTTCAAGCAAGGTAGAAGTAATTGCTTCTTGCCATGTGCAAGTAGATAAGGGCATTGTCGCCAGTGGTCTATAATCCGCATTCAGAACTAGGGTCTGAACATTGTTTGGTATCATGAAAGTTTCCTACACAACCAACTCTATCTAATTTTATTTAGTGGAGCAAAGTTTTCTGAAGTTACGTTTTTGGAAATTTTATGATATTTTCTTGAGTTGATCTTTTATCTAATGCATCAGTCTTCCAGGCTTGAATTTTATCTTCTCCAAATAGTTCAATCAATAGTTTATCAACACCATCATGATCCCATGCAGTCTCACCAATTTCATCTGAAGAATATACATCTACATCCCCTAGTCTTTCATCCATATCAAGTTCGCACTGTTTTAGATATTCAACACTATTTTCGATTTTTTCTAATCGTTGACAGATTGAATTTAATATTGTCATAGCCGTTTCTTCAAATGGTGTCATTTTAGAATCCTCTTTCATTTTGATTAATAATATAACATTTTATTCATCATTTGTCAAGCGTTATTTTGTTGTTGCTATAAAAACCCCATTCCAATCTTCTGGCAAATTCTGAGTTTCCATGTATTCACATCTCTCTTTCCACATCTTATAATATCCTTCCATACGCCCATCAAAATGGTCAACTAAACTTTCACACAAATTCCCTGCACGTACAAATTCTTTCTTTCTATAATATGATAACATTTCATCATGTATTCTACCACTAACTCTATAGTGATTTTTAATATTATCTAATGCAGTGTAAATACTTATACCTATAGTCTTTCCTTTGACTGCAAGATCATCTAACTTTAAATAAAAGAAATCATCTTTTGTTCTATTATAGGTTTCTTCTCCAATTAACAAAACCATACCATATTCTTTACACTTAGATTCTATTCTTGCTGCCGTAGACACAGAATCCCCCAATACATCATATGAGTGTCTTTTCGTACTTCCCATTTCACCCAAGTATCCTAGACCAGTATTAATACCAGCTCCCATACCAACAGGGGGCCTCCCCTCATTTGTAATTTTTTCATTAAACTTTTCCACAGCATTTAACATATCAAATGCAGTTTGTACTGCAGTCTTAGCATGATTTGGATCGTCTATGGGCGCATTATGAATATGCATACTTGCATCACCAATATATTTGATAACCATACCTTCACTATCAAGAATTGGTTGTGTGATTGCATCCATATAACCATTCATAATCTTAGTCAAACCTTTTACGTCATCACCAAAAGATTCTCCTAATGGTGTGAAACCACGCAAATCGGAAAAACAAATACTAATCTCCTTTTTCATACCATCTTTGATAAGTGAAGGATTTTCTTGCAACATACGTACAACTGTAGGAGATGCATAACCAGCAAACTGTTTTTTGATTTCTTGTTTCTCTAAAAATTCACTGATAAACTTTACTGAGTATCTAAAAGTGCCTAATAAAAGTAATAAGAATGATATTGTAAGTCCATCTATCAAAAATCCGTATTGATTAAAAATGTATACTGTACTGTACATTATACCCACTAATGTAAACGTAAAGAAACATAATCCAATATAAGTCCAGTTTGATAACACAATTAATAACAGTCCAATAACTATCAATGCAGTAATTTCGCCCCAAGCCTTTGCATCTGGGTGTCTTGAAATATTTGAGTCGTTGAATACTGTACCCAACATAACTGCCTGCATTTCGTGTGGCCAAACGCCACCTTTTGCAGTAGAGATTGGTTGTGTAATTCCACCAGCACTAACACCAACGAAAACAACACCACCATCAAAATTATCTGGTAAGTTTTCACTACTTACAGAAGTATATCCTTGAGACCAATCAATCCAAATTTCTCCAAGAGAATTTGTTTGTATTGGCCCAAATTGTGGTATTCTCAGTTTATCTACGCCAAGGGGGGATAGTTTAATTTGAAATGAAGGATCTCCAGCAATAACTCTTAAAGTCTCCATTGTTACATTTGGATATAAAACTCCACCACTTTCAAACACAAGGGGAGCTCTTCTTGTTACACCATCTATTTCTGGATAAGTGTCTGTTATCCCTGTACCAAGTGCAGTACCTTCAAGTAATTCAATATTAGTTGTGATGCCAGATATACTTGGAATGAGATGCATATACTGACTATTAATAATTCCAGCGCCAGGGTTATATGGTTCATTTTTGTTCTCCTCTGTACCTATCATTGTTAATATAACAGGATATTCATTAAAAATGTAAGATAATTCTTCGTCTTCCCCAAATCTATCTTCTTCACTCATTAGTACATTAAATACAACCAATCCGGCGCCTCTATCGTAGATATCTTGGACAATCTCTCCATAGATACTTCGAGGAAATGGCCATTGGCCATACTTGTTGATTGTAGATTCATCAATGCTTACTGTGTGAATATTATTTGGTTGGATGGGTTGACTTGTGATAAGAGTATCAAAATATCTTAACCTAACACTCTCAATTAAATTTGGATTAATATGATATACCCACACCAAACATGCGAGTAATAGGATACTCCATATAGGTGAGAGTAAAACTTTTTTCATGATAACTTTTTCTTTATATACAATACTACCGCATAAACTATAATAAGATATACTGTTGCAATACTAACATCTACAATATGTTCTCTCATGTTATATATAAATTCTATTCCGGCCTGAACATCGCCCTGACTACCAACACCAACATTTTCTGTGATGTTTATAGTTTTACCTTCAAATCCATCGAATGCCCCATCTTCAATAATAATTTCGCATTCAATACATTCTCCATCTTCATCAAAGATAGGGTCTACTGTTTGATTAATTTCAATGTCATTCATTTTTTCCTCAATTCTGTGTCACATCTACTGTACACCCAGATGAATTAGTGCAATAATTTGTAATAGAGATTGATTTTGATGTTGGGTCTTGATAACTCGATCCAAGTTGTTGTATATTTGCCGTCACAGGACCACCAGCATTGGTTACATTGATAGTTGCCGAGGTGTTAAGTGAACGTTGATAGAGAGAAACATTGTTGTCATCACCTGTCACATAGATACCACCATAGGCCTCACCATAACTGTCACTTGAGTGTTCGACTATATTGCCGTCACCAGTTATATAAGTTTCACTTTCTTTGTGACCACCGTAACTACCACTACTACTGGAATTGATTAACCGACTCAGTACACTATTTTCATCACCCGCTATTTCTACAATAGTTTCTCTGGTGTTGCCATTATTTTGTCCAGCCGCATGACTAGTTCGAACTATGTTTTCATTTCCCGTCATTGTCACATCTACAACACTGTTATCACTGTTGTTCCCTCTGGACCACCCTGATACATTACCATTTAAGTCAATACAATTACTGTCTGCGGTAGCAGTGGCACAATAACGAAATTCGTTAGCATAACCATCTTGGACCACAGTCAGTTCAAGATTATCACCAACTTGATTGATATAAATTTCGTTACTATTGGACTTGGATGATATTAATAGTGTTATTACCAACACCAAGCCGATAGTCATATATTGCTTCATCTTGTTGCTCCAAATTTATCGTATACCCATATTCTTGATTTAACTCTAAATCAATGTAATGTGCAATAGACACATCTTCTCTACTAAACTTCCAGTTCGGTTCTTCGACTCCCAAGGTTATTCTTGTGGATGGATCATATCCAAATACTTTATCCGCAAAAAATTCTTCATTCTGTTTTTGCAATTCATCTTTAAATAATGCAGCTAATGCAAGGTTCATTGTATCCAACATATCATGCAACAATTCTTGCAGATACATATCAGTATTATTTAGTTCAGTTGCCCAGATGTTTTTGATGTCATCTACCAGAGCATCTTCATCAAGGCCATCATATTCTAAAAAGTCTATATCTAAGAAATCGTAAAGTTTTCTTGACTTATGAAGAATTTCTTCCTCTTCCTCAATATAAGGAGTTTTCTTTCTAAGAATTAAAAGATTTGTAATATCAGATTCTTCTAGATTTAATATTAATGGTTTTAGTGGTGGTGTCCAAGATTGTTTTACTATAGTTGTTTGATAAGATTGATTCATAATAACAATACCATTATCATTCTCTACAGTAATTTCTCCAGTGACACAATATCCACTTATGTCACAACTAGGTAACAATGTAACCATCGTGCCGCCGATTTCATCAACGATCATTACAAAATCTGTACCACGCACATTAATCTTTGCACTAGGAGTTCTTATGTTTACACGTTGTCTACTATTTTTTGCGATTTGTCCACTTGCATATCTGACTGTACCAAGTGTAGCTCGCAATCCCAAACTACCTGTACGAGTATTTGGATCATATACAAAATCATCAATGAGAAGTCTTGCATGTTCGGTAATATCTACTCTAGTCTCATCTATAAAATCAATTCTCATTCTACCTCTGGCAGTAACAGCAGTATCCATAGGCATAACGCCCACACCTCTACCACCGTCAATAACTTGACTATCTCTTTCTAAAACTCCACTACCACTAAACTTGCCGATTTCCCCAGCACTACCAAACGCAAAATTTGGTAGTAACAATAATAAGAATATTATTCTCAACATATTAATCTCTTTGGGTAATATCTACTTCGGCATTTTCTCCAACAAATGTTGCATCAACTTTTGTATCATATACTCCACTTTGGTTTATACTAAACCACCCACCACCACCTGTGATGCTTAGTGTAACACTATGTCCGGCACTGTCACCATCACCAGATTGATCGATTTTTACATAGTTGCCTGGAGCAACTGTGGATAATCCGCTATGACTATCAGAAACTACACCACTAGCCAAAGATGTCGAATTGTCAATAGTAACTGTTATATCAGATGCCTTACCATCTTGGTCTAAATCAATAACGTTTCCATCACCAGTAATAGTAAACGCAGCAACTAAATCTTCTGCATCAGCAACCTCACCAATTCTAAATAGAAATTTATTATCATCTCCAGTTGTCGTAATGTTTAATGTAACATCTTCGCAATTTGTACCAGAAGTATCATCGCATGTCAAATCTACAGTGTTATCATCACCAGTAAATACCCATGTACCAGTATAACTATTACCTTTAATAAGTGCATCAATTTCGTTAAAATTACCAGTTTGTGTAATTGCAAAAGTCATATCATCACCATCCAGTAGAACATCTGTCGTAGAGTCTCCAAACTCATTGTCTTGTCCATCTTGCGTAATATCTAAATCTAAATTGTCTCCAGATTGAGTAATATAGATATCATTAGCAAATACTGGGAATGAAAAGAATACTAATGGAATTAAATATTTCCACATATTTTATTTCTCCTTAATAGATTTTTTAAATTTCCATAATTTTTTATCAACACCTTCATAAACCAATTCTATGATTCCCTGCTCAATCGCAGCTCTTACTGCATAGTTTACAGGTTCATTTACCGAAAATCCGGCCTCAGTTTCTATAAGTTTTGTACCTAAATCTAAAAACTTAAAAACATCTGCACCAGATCTATAACTTGCAATAGATTTCTCTGTCGCAATACTCATTAAGACTTTACCAGTGTTAACGCTAACCAATCTCATTACAACTGTAACAGTATCTATTCTATACTCTGTCTGAGCACCGATACCAAGATATCTCCCACCAATACCACCAACAGCAGTATTACTATCATAACCAACTACACCACCCTCAAGTATTAGACCTGCAAAAATCATAGGTTTTAATCTCTTGGGCCCGCTAGGCAAATCCTTTTCGTATACTTCTCTCGTATTTCTAATAAGTTGTCTTTCTTTAATAAGGTTGTCCATACCAACTCTTTCGACAACCTCAAACCATTTCCCTTGGCCAACATCTTGTAATGCCTTTATCACCCATACCTCAGATCCTTGCGTTACTGCAGAACTTAAATTCGCAATACCATCAGCTGGTTTTCTTTGACCAGTTTTATCCATAAACTGATACACCGCAATAGTAACTCTATCACCATCTAAAGGCGGCACTGCGGCCAATCTCTCTTTAATAGGACTGTCTTGTGATACTGGAGAATCATCTAGACCATCAAGAACATCAAGAGATGGCATCATAGCACACCCGCCCATTAAAAACAAGAAAAATATTGTAAAACATATTCTCATTTAAAATCCAAACTCTCCACTGCCCGGCACAGTGATTTCTGTAACAGTACCATCTTCTCCAATAATAGTGAGTGTAATTTCACCAGTAGTTTCATCTCTAATCCAACTAATAGTCGAACCTTCAATAGAAGCCGTACCAGTGTTTGAACAGGTATCGGTACAATCGGCAAACATAGAGTCTACCATCTGTTTAGAAAGTTGAGCATAAATCCTAGATTCAATATTGCGAATAAATTTATTTAGAGTTGTATTATTCAATTCTCTTTCTATTCTGGCCGCAGTAGATTCGGCAGACTTTCTAAGTTCTTCTTTTCTATTATGTTGTAACTGCTCAACACTCAATACATGAGTAGAGTATCCATTTCCATAATGAAATGCAGGGTTCTTAAATCCCCAAGTCATTTCAGACCCAGTGGCCGGAAATGCAACAAATAACAATAATATAGCGATAAAAATTTTCATAATTTACCTCTGTTCGGATTTTATCCGTTTTATAACTTCATCAACTTCTTCATCCGTTGGCATCTGCACATTATCTTGTTGTTGTAGTATCATATTTAATTTAGTGTTAAGTCGAATTAAATCATTATCCATCATTCGAATGCGATCAATTAATCCAATCAAGGTCATATGAGATTCTTCGATTACAGGATTTACTTCTTTAGTAACCCAACTCCATATATACCAAATAAAATACCCCATACCAACGGCGGCAATAATTGGAAATCCGTATTGAGCTATTGCATCCGCAAGATTTGAGCTGTCCACTACTGATCGCTATCCTTAGAATTTTGTTTAATTAACCAACCATCAGCATTTACTTCGAAAATATCACCTGGCTTATAGAGATAATATTCTTTAGAATTGCCATGATTGTCTATACCCATAACTTCGCCTGGCCAATCACCTTTTACTTTCCAGTTTTTACCTGCCTGTTCTATTGCATATTCAACCCACAACATTTTCGGCGCCGATCTTTTCAAAGTATCCGTTTGGGCCCACTTTGTAAACATCACCGATTTGTAATTCTACGTCATCTATAACAAAAAATTTATCTTCTGGGTTGGAATTTGTCAAAATGCGAAATCCATTTTGAAATTTCATTAATAGTAAATCTTTCCACAACATATTCAGTCCTTTCTAGCATCCTGTTGACCATCTGCCCTAGAAATTCTATTCAAATCTGCGGGCAACAATGGTATGTCAAACGAACGACACATCAAAATATCTATTCTCAAAAGTTCGTTGTTCATTGTCTTTACTCTATTGTCAAGAGATTTTACGAATCCTCTTTGGGTACGGATATCAGTTAAGACTCCGGCCAATATAAATTTTAATGTTAGGAACACAAAGAATCCGCCTGCGAGAGCAGAAGCTATAGGAAAACCCACATCGCTAATTAAAGTTAAAAAATCCATAAAACCTATCCTTATTCATATTTATAAAGATAAAATATTTTACCACCATCCATATCCTACACCAGTAAGAAGAAGTATACCTACTAATATACCTATACACATAAGGATTAAAAATATCACCATAATTGTTTCGAAAAACGCAGTTCTTCTTTCCTGTTGTTTATATACGGTTTCTTCTCTTTCCTTACGAATCTTTCTTCTGAGCTCGACCATTTCCTTCCAAGTACCATAACCAAAACGATTATTCAATAATACTTGTAAGTCTTTTTCTTGCTCAGCAAGTTTCTTCTTGTGTATAATTATATTTAAAGCTTCTTCTTCGACAGAACCGCCGTTGAAAAGTTTAGTAAATATGGGGGGATTTTTTCTTTGTGCCTCAGCTCGACCTAAATCTGCTGCGGCACCATACCATCGACCAAGGTGGCCTGCGACTTCTTCTAATTCTCTTCCAGCCATTACTAGTCGTTTAATACCATTATATGCAGCAGTGGCTGTTGTTATTGCTGTGATTGGGTCTATCATTTATATACCTTTTTACTTTACACCGTAAATATAAGAAATTTACGTTACATAGTATATAATGATTTAACTATTAATCAACTCGCTAAATGATTATTTATAATATTTTAAAAAACTCTACCACTTTCAGTCTCATTGATCAATCTACTCCAAGTCTTTAGCTTGTTTCGTTTATATTCTTCACGAAGCTCCACTTCGTTCCAACTAAACATATCCCATTCGTGGGCAAGATTAATCATTGTCATAACATCTCCAAGTTCATCTTGAAATTGTTTTCTATCATAATCACCTTTTCGAATACATTTGGAACATTCTTGAATTAACTCAGAACATTCTTCCATAAGAATTACCAAAAGTTCATCTCTAGGGTCTTTAAACTGTTTAATACTCATTTTAATGATAAATCCATCTTTACTAAAACCATAGTGCCGTTTACCTCTACTGCAACATATGTATCAGATTGTTGCACGCCCAACTGTTTAAAAGTTTGGTTTCCAGAAACTGTCAATCTGATGTTTGCATCGTCGTCAGTTATCCAAGATGTTGTTGTGTTTACTCTCTGCATAATATACTCCTATTAATTGGTGGGGGAGGGTGGATTTGAACCACCGTAGGTTTTCACCGTCAGATTTACAGTCTGATGCATTTGACCACTCTGCCACTCCCCCTGTTTGGTCGGAGTTAGAGGATTCGAACCTCTGACCCTCTGCTCCCAAAGCAGATGCGCTACCAGACTGCGCCAAACTCCGTTTTAGTTTTTGGAAACTACTTTAACCATTTCATCGAAAAATTTAAAGTAAAGACTGTCTCCAAGAATATCCATCCAACCATCAATGCACAAATCTGCATCGATAAAGTTCCAATTGAAAGAACCGTTGTTGTTGATATTTTCTGGATTGTTTGCAGCAACTTCGAACGCATTTTCAAAACCTACCGCAACTTCCGCATCTACATAATTCATAAGTGATTCCTTTTTTCTAACTACCCTTATAACATATCTGATTCGATACTGATTGTCAAGCGAATAATTAATGTGTAGGTGGGATTTAGGAATACCCACAATTCCAGAATGATACATCCTCTATCAAACTATCTGAAAAGCCTCATATCAAACTAGTTAGGTCTGAAATCTAGCACTCCCTGTCTCCAGAGTCTACCAGTGTCACTACAACTATGAGCCAAGTTAGGGGCTGTATTACCCCCATTTCCTTGCACTACAATCCCTACTCCGTCGAGTTTGGATTTTTTATTTGGAGCGGACGGAGAGAATCGAACTCTCAGCTTTAGATTGGAAATCTAAGGTATTACCACTATACGACATCCGCATTAAACTTATCTATAAATAATATCACATTTTATATATTGTGTCAAGTCTTTTTTAAATTTTAATTAACTTGCACACAAATTCCTTGAGTATCTATGGGAAAGTGGCCATTTGATTTACCACCCATTTGTTCCCCAAGACTTTCTCTTGCCAGAAAACAATCATACATGTTGTTAAATTCCCAAGTACCTTCTACTCTAGCCTCTTTAACATCACTATTTGGAGTTAAACTAAACACTATAAAAACTAAAACCCATTTCATTTATCTTTCCTTAATGACCAACTAGCTGGTGATAATTCTTCCCAAATAAGTGTATCACCATCATCCCAACCCATTTGATTCAATAGATCAACTGGTAATGGAAGAATTAAATCTTCTCCATCTTGTTCTATCTTAACAGTAAAACTATCTTTCCGATTTACTGCATCATATGAGGGATAACCTTTTTCAAATACTGGCGAATTCATTTTTTAATCTTTCCATAATTTCATCTCTACGTTTATCTGTCATTTTTGTCCACATCATAAATTTCCGTTCTTGCTTTCTTCATATACTTCTTTACATTCCTTTGAACAAAACCAAATTTTATTATGGGTTGTACGTCCACACCAAGTATCAACAGCCTGATGATCGCCGTTTTCTGTTGGTATAAAAAGTAAATGAGTTTTTTCGCATGGACTTTTTAGTTTTTTCATTTTATGGTGCCTCCTGCCGGAATCGAACCGGCACTCCCTAATAGGAACAAGATTTTAAGTCTTGCGTGTCTACCAATTCCACCAAGGAGGCATATATTAGTTGGTAGAATACGTGGTGTTTACATAAACTCTTATCGTATTTCCCATCGGTAATGTGTTTGTAGTTAATGTAATTGTTTGACCATTGACATCTGCAGTCACAATATAATGACTAATTTTTTCAACAGTATTATATACATACTGAGTGTGACAATTTTGAACATTTTGATAACCAGTGATTGGTCTATTTCTATTACCACGATCTCCAGCAATAACACCGCCAATAACCGCACCAGCTGCGGCACCCCTGTCATTGCCCGTAGCGCCCTTTCCTAACAGACCACCGATAATCATACCCTGCAGTACATTAGCTCCATTAGAACCACCTATATGTCCATATATAGGCACTTGTGAGTTATTACAGAGTCTGGTTGGATTTCTTTCCATGAAAGATGTGTATACTGGCTGAGAACTTACGATATGTGCGTCTACATATTCACCAGCAGAAACTGGTGTGGTAACTACCAATGCAATACAGACAACAGTAAATTTGAGTAACGATTTCATTTTCATCTCCAAAAAAACATTATGTACCTAATATAACATAAGTAAATAATTATGTCAATACTTTTTTACAGTTTCATTATATAAAATATTGCATAATATGGCGGACGGTTTTCGTGGGAATTCCCACCACCGGCAGAACCAGTAGTACCAGTAAAATTGTGTTGGTGATTTCCGATATGACCTGTTTGTCCAGAAATAGAATGAGTATGGGCCCCTGCAGGTCTAATAGTATCTCTCCAATCTTCTAATAAATTTTCTGCATCATCTTGGAACGCACCAAGGCCATCAAGTTGACTGCCATATTTACCGCGATTGTTTGCATAAATTTGGTGAATGTGTTCACCCGCCTGATTTGTAACTAACGTACCGGCCTCATGTGAGTGTCCTCCGCCTGGCCCTGCAGTTAAACCACTACCATCATGAGTATGATTAGGCATTTGATTTGATGTAAGAGTAACAGAAGCGGATCCACCAGTAGTATTTACTCCATAGTCATCCCCAGCGCCCACAACAAATCTATTTCTTAAATCTGGTGTACCACTCGTACCATCACACAAACCCCAACCAGTAGGTATATTAACTTGAGTTCCATGCCACATAATGATAGAACCTGCAGGCATTAAATTGTTTGCAAAATCTGTTGCACTTTCGGTATCTAGATTAGTAACATGTCCTGATCCATCTAATGTAACACCCTTTACAACAACATTAGAAACACTAGTTGCATTTGAAGTATTTGCATGAGAAATTATTAAACTATCTGTACCATCATTATATGTAGTATCAATATTAGTACCACCAGAAATCAATGCATTAACTCTATCATCAACTCGTTCGTTTGTGTGGTATAGATTAGTACCTTCTGTTAAATCGGATGTACTACTTGCGGCTAAGTCAGTATTAAAATCTGATGTACTATAACTAGTAACAGTAATTACACCAGTTGTAGAATTGTACGATACATCTCCGGCACCAGATATTGCAGATCTAACTCTCGCGTCAGTAAAGTATTTATTACCACTACCTTCAGTTAAATTATCTGTCGTAGAATTATTTGGATCGAACACAGAAGAAATGATAGTAGATAGTAAATCTGCGCCGACATTTTTAGTAAGTAAAGTAATTTCGGGAGGATTTGAACCTTGATTAAAATATGCAATATCAAACCAATCATCATCGGCCGCATTACGCATTTTTAAAATATGATTTGTTGTATCATACCACCACATATGAGCGAGAGTATTTGGCGGCAGTGATGCGTTCGAATTATTTGTGGCGAGTGCCGCTAACGCATCATTCAATTCTATTCTAAGATCTGATGCAGTTTGATCTGAAAGTATAAAATCACTGACTGGCATTTTCATTTCCTCTGTATATTGGGTTTAATACTATTTATACAAAAAAGAGGGGCTAACCATGGCCCCTCCCGCGTTTATTAAGTAACGACTCTATTAGTATATTAGAATGAAAATGATGCACCAATACTTACATCACCCAATCCCCAATCTTCATCGGTAGTAGTTTTACCATATACTTCCATACCTGTTACACCAGCAATCGGTAAAGTAACTTCATATTCCATAGCTGTGAATTCGATATCTTCTAAATCCATAATGTTTGGTCCAATTGCAACTGATGCAAGACCTAAATCCCATGTGAAATCTGCTTCATATGTAAGTGCATTGACTTCTGTATCCAAGTTTCTTTCTACCTTGAATTCATTATCAAATGACATCCCGTTTCCAAGATCAATCGCAGATGCTGTGCCTGCAGTGGCCAAAATTAAAGCTGCAGCTGTTAATACGTTCTTCATTTTTATTTCTTTCTGATTAAAGTTAAACACGACTACTTCTGTTGCCAAGTGAGTCGCCAACTCCGTTAGAATCAAGCTGCGATAGCCATCTCTACAGGTGCAAAATTATCGTTTGCATTTATTGTTGTTGACCGAATAACGTAGGTCATCACGGTAATCTACTCTCATCTCTACACACCTGTCGATCCTAGTTCGCCCCCATCATAAATGCACTAACTTCGACCACCCATGCGGGCCATCTATGTTCTGCAAAACTTCCTGTTGCAGCAGGACATAGTGCATTTATGGTGGAGGCGGCGGGTACTGCCCCCGCGTCCAGTATGTATGTTGAATCGTATCAACGACTACAAATATATTTATACACTATACTCTGTAAAATGTCAATATATTTTTATATGAAATATAGTGTGTTGTATTTTAGTCACCCTGAGTATTTCTACTAAGTGCAAAAGCACCATAACCAAACATTAACATACCACCAATAGATCCAATTGTGGTTTGCCATAGTGGAATCGGTTCAATATCTACTCCCGACATAATAAGCTCCATTGTGTAATCATCATTACCAACAAAACCCAACATAATAAACAATCCACTAAAGCAGATAATTCCGTTGACTATATTTTTCATAACACATTATCCTTCCAAAGTTGTATAGTGTATTTGTCTTGTAACCTATAAGCTTCTTTTTCCCAAGGTTGTTCTAAGTAAGAAACGTCTTGACAATTTCTACCCTTCCAATATTGAACGGCATTGACATCAACTAATTCTTTACGTGCATATTGTTTAACATGTATCATTTCATGAATAACAGTACAAACTAAATCATAAAGAGTTAAATTTCTCTCTATCTCTAATTCAAACTCGTTACCATCAAGGTGTAAACAACAACCTTCAATACCTTGTTTTTTGCAATCTTTTAATTGAATTTGGATATCTAAAGTTCTGAACCGAGACATATGGTTTCTAATAAACCATCCAACAGTCTTACCAACCGCATCTCTTTGAGACTTTAAACCACCTGAGACTTCTACGTAGTTCATAACAAACTCCTATCAATCAAAATATACACATATTATACGATATTGATTGATAGGAGTCAAGCATTCTTTTAAAAAAGAACTTGTTGTAAATCAATGACTTACAAATTATTTTAAATTTTCTTTGCTGGAGTGTACTGATTTTCTACATCAAAGGGCTCAGTTTCTAGTATTTTCTTTGCCCTTCTCAATTCATATTGATGATAGGGGTCAGGACTATCTTCCTTGAACCTTTTCATCACACCTTTGGCGCGGTTTCTTTCATAATATGAATACAGTCCAAACGAATCCACCTCTACAGGATTGTCAGGCCAATCTGCCACTTAGACAATCAGTTCGAAATGTGGGCCATCAATGAATGGTCTACGTCCTTGCGATCTTCGCAAATCAACATATGCGTTCATTGCATCTTCTGCAGTACCGGCATAAGATCGAATGTCACCTTCTGACCAAGCGGCACCCCACTTGATTGCAACACCGTTTTCTTCGGCGGCCTGTTTGAATGCATCACATATGTTATCATAAACATTAATTTCCCAAACAACATCAGAACCATCATATGCAACAACATCAACTGCATGTGAGTATCCACTGTCTTGAATAAGATGTTTTGATTTCATAGTTTGAGAACGACCAGATGCTACTAGTTTTTTCTGTTCTTCTATTGTACGAACCCCATAGGTAACACCGAAATCGACCGAAGTCAATTCGATGGCTCGGGAAACTACCGCGACCATATCTGGATGGACGCCTTCTAATTTACCTTTTGATCTATTTGAAAGTTTAAAAGCCATTATAATATCCTCATTAAGCTCTGTGATGTACATCACAACATTATTTAGTATTCTTTTTCGTTATCCACTAACGTAATCTTTACGAGGTCTAAACCAAACTTTTTGATGATGAAGTTTTGCAAGAAGTTCAACAACTTTTTTCTTTGCTCCAGTATCCACATTTTCTTTTTGTAGAAGAAAAAGTGCAGTTTCAATTGTTTGAATATCATCTACACTGAGATTAAACTTCGTATTAGGTTTCATTTATTTAAATAATCCTACTTATAGAAACAAACATAATAAACAGACAAGAAACGCCTAGTAAACCGTATCCTATCCCTTCGCACAAGTCGCCTTCACAACCTAAAAGTGCTTCAAATATATTTCTCATATATCCTCCGTTAGATGTGACACCCATTTGCCACACCATATTTATAATATATATTTTTTTAGTTTATAGTTGGATTTTTCCTATTTCCAACATACATTTCTTGGCTTCCTCGTGCATACCCATTCTTGCGAGTTCCGCCGCCACTCTCGCATAACCAACTGTCTGCGTATAACGATCTAGTGCCGACCACAATCCAGACAACGGCGAGTAGACATAGTTTACTACTAATGCTGTCATTAGACCCAGCCCTTCAAATTACCATTCGAATAGGTATACGTTCTTTCTTTTGCTTTATTTTCTTCGACAATATCTCTATAATGAGATTGTGCGACATATCTAATTTCTCCACGACTAAGACCAATATCATTCAATTCATAATCGGTTAGTCTAGAGAGCTCTCTAACAGTGTTTTTTCTTGCTACTGATGCTTCATGACGAGATTGCCACGAACCATATAAGTCGATTAATACCCCTAACATTTGCGTTTCCTTTCATGTGATAAATGTGTGTATCATTACGTAAATATATATTGCAAAAGTGTATTTAAGTCAAGGGTTTTGGTACGTTTTTAATATAGAATTTTTGCATTCCCGTCATGCATAAAGCGCATAATCATTTTATTTCAAATACTCCATTATATTGATTATTAACTAACACAAAAGTTGTACATTTCGAAAGTTGTTTAAGACTCCCTGCACCAACGTATGTACAAGTACTTCTAATGCCTCCTAGAATATCTTGAATTGTCTTTGCAACCTCTCCACGATATGGTACTAATACCTCTCGTCCTTCTGAAGAACGATATTCTTTAAGTCCACCAAAATGTTTATCATTTGCGGCCTTACTACTCATACCATAGAACTGTACATACTGTTTTCTTTCGATTACACGTTCGCCATGTAAATCTTCTAACTGATTAGTTTCGTAAAACTTTTCGATTAATTCACCATCACCTTCATCGTGTCCGGCAAGCATACCACCAAGCATTACAAAGTCAGCACCAGCAGCAAATGCCTTCGCTACATCACCAGAGCAAGTACACCCACCATCAGCAATGATATGCCCACCAAGACCATGGGCAGCATCAGCACATTCAATAACTGCCGAGAGTTGGGGATAACCAACTCCAGTTTTGATACGAGTAGTACAAACACTGCCGGGCCCAATACCCACTTTAACAATATCGGCTCCATTTAAAATTAATTCCTGTGTTTGATCTGCAGTAACAACATTCCCTGCAATAATTACAATATTAGGATATAGCATTCTAAACTGTTTTATAAAGTCTACAAATCTTTCTGTATATCCATTAGCAACATCAATGCAAACGTACTTTAAATTAAATCCAACTTGTTCATAGACCATACGAAACTTGTTGTGATCTTCATCAGATATACCAATAGACATCGCAACATATTCTCTACGCTCGAGAAATTCATCCGTATCAAAATAATTTACTAGTTGATTTGATGTGTATGTTTTAACAAGACAGGTCATAATTTTACCTGTGGCCAACTGGTCGGCCATATCCATTGTACCAACCCCATCCATGTTTGCAGCAATAATTGGTACTCCTACAAAATCTGAATCAGATACATCATCGAAATTATAATTTGCAAAAGAATATTCTCTTGAAAGATCTACACATTTCCGACTTGTAAGTTTAGATCTTTTAGGTCGTATCAAAACATTACTATAATCTAATTTAACATCCGTTTCTAATCTCATATCTATCGCTCCAGTTTTAATACTTTAAAATTTAAATTCTGTTTGAAACGGCTCACTAGAGAAAGTATATTCAGTTAGATCTTGTTTATAACTATAGTCATCTAAAGTGTCAGTATCAATTGTTGGTTCTTCATAGACAATAGAACCTTCTTCAATCCAAGTAAATCCACTTGCATAAAGAAATGCCTGAAATCGTTCTAATATTTCATGTATGTCTGCGTGTTCGTTTGAAACACTAAGTGAAACATCCCCATCATCATCATATTTTGTAAATGTATACATAAAGTTCTCCTTTGAGTGATTACACATTTAAGAACTACTATACTACATTAGATGGTTTATGTCAATAGATTTATTTCCAGCGGCCGATATTTTTCCAACATTCATCAACCAATATAGAATAGTGTGGATTTAATTGATAGAGTAGACTACAAACACCATAAAGACACCAACACCCTCCAAGGTTATTCAGAAAGTGGCCAATTTTTACAATACTAGGTTTGTAATGTTGATATGCAATCGTTGCGTCTTGCATATTAGTAAAACTTTTTTGTTCGATTTTATTTAAAATCTTTACAATAGTAGAATAAGAATTTGTAATCTCATATTCATCTGTGAATTCATTTTCTTTACCTTTAAAAAAAGTGACAGTTACGATCCAATGAGAAGTAGTATCGCCAGTTTCACTTTTTTTTATTTTACGTAATACTTCTACTTCTGGAGTTTCTTGTAATTCCAATTGCGAATCATTTATAATCTTTTCTAGGTTAAATTGCATCAATCGCCAACTCTGAGTACTTTAATAACTTGGTTTGTGGTACTTGAACCCAGTAACGTAAATTCAATATCCCATTTCCCACCACGGACGGAAAAGATTTGAGAATTTGGATTTAAAAATTCTGTATAATCAAATGTATGAGAAGTTGTAAAGGTTTCGTCCACAATTGTTGCCCCAGAACGAAAACCGAAATCGACACTGTTTACTTGCAACTGAGTGTTTGCAACGTTAGGACTAATCTTAAACGTCATACTCACAATCAGGTCATCCGCTGTATCAGACATCAAATCGTTCACATTATCTGGCATTATTGTCCACTGCCCCGGCGACAATCCACCAGTATATGCATAGGTTCCCCCATGAGGAACGCGAAAGCTCGCCCACTGTTTAATAAATGTGTGCGGAGCAGGTTCAATCCATGCATAGTCTGTACCAGACCAACTTAAAATATTTCCTGCCGTCAAACTACTATTATTTAAATGTGTATCTACACCACTACCCGAAACATTATTGTCTACATAGGTTGTTGTTGCATATGCAGATAAATCAATATTACCAACTGCAGTACTCACATAAGACTTTGATGCATAATCTGCCGCCTCCAATTCAGTACCAGTAACATATCCAGACAAATCAATATTTGAAATTGCATTTGTTACATATGACTCAGACGCAAGGCCTGTGATATCTGGAATTGTTGGTTTGTTTGTCAGATCATCATAGTCTCCACTAAACACATCTGGAAGATTATCAATCTGTGTTTGCAATCCAGCGATAGAGGTTGTCACAGTTCCTGCAAAATCATCATCATCTCCAAGTGAGGCTGCAATCTCATTCAGTGTGTTGAGTGTATCTGGTGCAGAGTCCATCAAATCCGCAATTGCAGCATTCAAATCAGTAACTGTCACAAAACCACCACCAACTGGTGGTTGTTCAACAAATGTGTTACCTGCTGCATCATATCGCAAATAAGACCCATCCGAAAAGTAACCACTTGCAGGCTCTGTAACATCAATAAGTTGTTTAATAGAAAGTGACACGTCACCGGCTCCTAAGTCAATTGTGATTGGTACGTAAATTGTATCGATACCATATTCAGTTTTTAATTCTGTTCGTTTAATTCCAACATCTACTAGATTTGCCGCAAAACGAATAAAAGAATTATGTTTTAAAAAGTTTCCATACGTTTGTTGAGTCACTCTATGAACAATTACAGTAGGTAAGATCAAATAACCACCAATCCCAAGATCAGTAACATTTCCATTCTCATCCGTTTCTACGTAACTATATTGACTGTCTCTGGACATAGATAACCCCTTTCTCTTATTTATAAATCTATCCCGAAGGGATTCCGCGCTGAACGCATATGTCGAAAAAAGAAGGATCCATCGACACAACTGGTTGATATGTCGATATGATGTACATATCATATTCGAAAGAATGCTTGACAATTCGACCTATTCTTGCATCGTCGTCAATGATCAACACGAAAAAACTTTTGATGACTACGAGTCTGCAAGAGGGTTTTTCTATGGCATCTCTCGTAAGTGCCGTGGTTCAAAATGCACAAAGGCAGAACTGATCTGCCTCTGATACACTTTTCAAAAGTTTCTTATGAGATGCCTAACCCCTACTTAGGCGTGCAATTACACCCACCAGATGAACACTCACACTTTCTCATAAAAAAATGTATGACTGCCATGGAGAACCACATCCAAGTCATTTCTCCAATTCCAAAAATCTCTGAAATGTGATTCGTGGAATGTATGTGTGATTTTCCTAATTCGTAATAAAAGAAATAAATCCCCAGAGTGGCTAAGATGAGAGCTGCTTGGGTATTTGAAATGCGAAAATTTTTAATTCTTTTGAACATGTGGTAATCCTTTCTAGATATTTCGATATTATTTAGGTTTTGATATTTTTTCTGGCAAAAAAAATTTTTCGAAACAGTTTCGGAGGCGATTAAAGAACTTCTAGGGCCACTCTATAGACCGACCACCGCGGCTATATGGAACCAACTTAATAAAGTCTTCACCAGTTTTGGGGGAGGGGGTCTTGAAGGATCAAAAAAAGGTCACTCGAGGTTGCACCACATAATGTGGAATGAATAAGCAAACCCAGTGACCTTTTTGATACGAAGGTAAAGGAGAAAATCCTTCGTTGTTATATGGGAGGCCCTATACCTGTCTCTTCACAGCAGGCATTTACTCCTCGACTATGACCGACCTCCAATCATAATCCAGCCAATTTTTATTATAAGGCGATAAAGATAAATTGGCGAAACTCTCTATCATATCCTGGCGGTCTGTAAGGGAATCGAACCCTTATATCAGGATAGACAATCCCGCATAATAACCATTATATTAACAGACCCAGATCTGGCGGTCTCTATAGGACTCGAACCTATAACCTACGGCTTAGAAGGCCGTTGCTCTATCCAATTGAGCTAAGAAACCTTCTATACTTCCTTACGTTCACCTATCTTTTGAAACTTTCTGCGTGACTTTGAGAACTGCTTCATTGGAGTCTTGAACACAGTATCATTGTGTTGCACAAGTTGACCTGCAGCATTCACATGATAAATGCCATTATCGATCTTGTGATCGCCCCAATCAGTTACTTCTTGCAGTATTTCAATCATAAACCACTCCAGTTAAACTTGTTGATAAGGTTTATTCCAATCACCAACTGAGATATCCATGTAATATGCAGTGTCGAAATAATCAATCATGGCATCAGAGTTATCATACCAACCCCGTCCAGCACCTTTTACCAGAGGAGCGGTTTTAATAATCTCAACAACTTTATCGAAGAAACTTTGATGTTCTCCATAGTTCGAAGTCCAGTATTGGTTAACCTGACAATAACCTTCTCCATGAGTAAAACAATCAGAGAAATCTGCAGGACCAGACTTGATTGTGACGTTTACTGATGAGCAACTTGAGGACTTTCTCACACTCCATTTAAATTTTGGAAATGTTTCTTTGAGCATCTCACGAATCGATTTCACTTCATTTGCACTAATATAAGCCATTACTGATTCCTTTTCTCTCTTGATTACATATACATTATAGGGTATTCACAGAGGAATGTCAAGCGGATTCTGAAAATAAATTCGGAAATTCCTCGAATAATTCTGTACCATCACGTAACACCATCTTACCTCCAGATGTTTGTATGGTGGCTTGTAGATCGGTTCCGTACTTACAACGAACGTCAATGATCTCTCCAAGTCCTGGCACCATTACACCAGTACACCCAGAACCCCACAGATTGTTCATAAATTCATTCAACATTATTCAAACTCCCGAAGTAAACGCATCATATCTTCATCTTTAAATGTACCATGTGTACACCATTGACGAAAGGCAACACAAGCATGTCCAGTTTCAATACAAGGCTGTGTGATAATCTCTATCTGTTCACCTTTTTTGTTCTCAACAAACTTTGATACACAAGTCTGAGCAAGAGGACAATTCAAACATGGTTCCTCTCGTTCGTTCGTAGGACCAAGATTGACTTCAAGCTCTTCTGAATTCCAACCTTTATATCCTCGACCATTTAAAGACTCAGCATCTGTCCAAATCAATTCACTCATATTTCGAATCACCTCTATCAGTTCACATATATCTTAACAAGCCTCAGAGGCATTGTCAAGCATTATCTAAGAATATCTAAGAATCTTCTCATTCATTATCAACCCTCTACACCGACCATAATACCCTATGTCAAGGTATTTGTCAAGCGTTATTTGCGTTTTTTTAAAGTTTTTTTCTGCGAATCACGGCGGATCCTCCGAATCAGTTCGGCGAATCACTCCGCGGCATTAATTTACCACTCAAAATTTGTTTTCTGCAGCGGATTCCCAAACTTTCCCACATTATCCCATATAATTCCACTACCATTTCCATTGGAAATTAGAGTATTTATAAACGTTTTTTCGGTTTCTTATATCCTGGCAGATACTTTCTACCCTCTACACCAAGTGGATCATAGTTACAGAGTGATTGACCCCTATTGCGTAGAGTATTCCAACTTGTCTCTATATCGGCCTTCTTCTCCATAAACTCTTTTACAGTCATATCATATTTTTTAAAATATCTCTTATAATATTTGTATTCTTCCCATAGGCTACGTCCTAATATCTTCTTCATATCTTTCTGATAGTCTCGACGTTCAAGTTTACCGTCTGCATTAATCCGCATGTTACCAATGATTCGCATTTGAATAATACCTTCTTCTTGCTTCAGACAGTTTCTTTAGTGTTTCTGGTGTGTGTTTCTTTCCAAACATAGGATTTTTATCACCCTTCCTTGCTTCAGACAGTTTCCGACGATGTTCTAGTGAAAATTTCTTACCCATCCTTGCTTCAGAAATTTTCTTTCGTGTTTCTGGTGTGTGTTTTTTACCAATCTTTACTTCGGATTGTTTCTTTAGTGTTTCTGGTGAATGTTTCTTTCCAAACCAAGGATTTTTTTCGCCCTTCATTGCTTCAGACTGTTTCTTTCGTGTTTCTGGTGAATGTTTCTTTCCATACCTATGATTTTTCTCGCCAGTCTTTCCAAAAGCATGATGGTTCTCACCAGACCTTCTCGTCAGCGCTTCTGGTGAATGTTTCTTTCCGAAGGAAGGATGATCCTTACCTGTCTTACCAAAATTAGGATTTTTATCACCCTTCATTGCTTCAGACTGTTTCTTTCGTGTTTCTGGTGAAGCTTTCTTACCAAACAAATGATGATCCTCACCAGATAGAATTACATAACGTGGATCACCTACGCTTTTATTATAATACCTATTCCAGCATCGTTTTTTTCTATTTTTAAGAAGTTTATGCTCTAAATTCGCCATATCTACATCTGTGCCATATGTAAGTATGCGTCTTGTTACGCCCTCTGGGATAGTATTCTTAGTGAATGACTCCCATACTGTCGATGAATGCGTATAGGAATCATCTGGTGTACCTTTATGCCAACCAAGATAATACTTTTTATTTGGTGCATCATACCAAAGATATACAAAAGCTTCTGTATTCATTTTATTTCCTTCAAATAATATTTTTGATAAATCCATTCTAGCTTATGTTTCTCTGGATGTTTGTGTATCCATTGTCCTGTAGATGCATCAAAATGTTTTCTAAAAAAATTATCTATTTTCTTATTACCTGTACTCTTTGATACATCTACTAACTTACATTGTTCATCGAAATCCGCATCTGACATAATACTATCGTCCATTACCTCATATGCATATGCGGCTACTGATAGTTTAATTCTTCTACGGATTTCTTCGTTTATCACACTAGGAGACCTTTTAAGAAAGCTTTTCCTTCTGATGTGATTGACCAATATGCTTGATCGGGATGGTTTTGTCTTGCATATGCCTCGTTTGAATCCATATTCAATTCCATGACTGTATGTTCAAGATAACCTTGCTTTTTCAACCATCCTTGATCACTTCGAAGGACAGGCAGTCGTACCATTTCTTCTTTTGTGAATGTATGTTCATCAACGAAAACATGATATAGCTTAGATGTTCGAATTGGACTATGCTTGTTATATGTTTTCATTAATTTGGTGACTTGCGATTTCTTTATTGGATCAATTGCCATTAGTGTAGTACCTCCTCTGTAACTATGATGCGGCGGCCAAGGTTGTGCATCATGCAGTGTTCGGTGTATGTTTTCATCGCACCGTCATCATACATGACAGTAATCAAAACAGTTTCATCGGCGTCTTCGTGGATCGAAGTGATTTCACCTTGTGCAACATAGTCACGATAGCGGCGTATCACACCCATTCCTGTTTCAAACAATTCTGACATATTAAAGATCTCCTTCATTGGCTTCTACAAAATTGGTGGCGATTGCGACTTCCATCATGAAAGTCTCTTGCGACATCTCAGACAAATCTAAGTGACAAATGGCAGCATAGATACGTGATGCATAGTCTTGTGAACACAACAACAGGTCTTTGATTTGATTTTCGTAGTACATTTTCGAATCACTTTCTCTCTTGATTACATATACATTATAGTATAGTTGAATACTATTGTCAAGCCTTTTCGAAATGATTTTTCCATGCGGATCCCCACATGACTACGGGCGATTTGTATTTCTTTCGATTTGAACGACGAAACATCTTACGATGCGGCACAAACATCAACTGTGGTTTCTTTGTTTCCTCGTAGAGAGGCCCACTAGTGATTGGTTTGTATCTTGTCGTGATTGCCATTTTCTTCCTATCGTGGAGCTGCTTTGATTGAGTCTACCACATCAATGATGTAGCAACTATACTCATCGCCGAGAGTTTCCCATACATTGTCATTGAAGAATTCTTCGGATTCCTCGTCTAACCACGCCTCTTCATCAAAACTATATCTGTCTTTGAGGTCACTATGAACTTGTTGGCATCTCTCAATGATTTCTTCGTATTCATCTTGACAGCCATCTACAACTTCTTCACCCTCGTAGATAGAATAACCGGCAAAGTTGAGTCCTTCATCTTCATATGTGATCGATGTGATATCTTTTGCACCAGCAATCTCACTCAGCAACTTTTCAAGACCACGGTCAGGCGCATCCCATGCAGAGTAACCATAGAACCCATCATCATCATACTCTTGTATGTAACACCACTTAGGCCCTATCTCTGCCGTTGTCCAGCTGTATTGCCTTACATCATCAAGACTGAGATCTTCATTTGTGAACAGATCACCAAACCAATATTCACCGTCAGATGATTGATCGTTGTGCAATTTTTGAGTAATCTGACGCCATTTCTCTTTCATTAGTGTAGAATTGTCTTCATCAAATTGCACAGAAAAACTTACATGATTAGCCATTTTCTCTCTCCCAAGTTTCACTTTCCCACCAGTTTATCAAATTGGAATATCCAATAGATAGTAATCCGTCATATCCATCGCGGAAATTTTCAAGTTCTTTGATTTCTTCTACTGTAAATTCAGTAATCTCGTCGTGTCCAAAGAATTCAAAAACCTGATCGTGTACGAGATCGGATATTTGTTGTTCAATCCAATCCTCAGATTTATGCATTCTTGGAAAATCATATTCTTCACTCATGAGCTTTCGCCTTTCTAATTATAATTGATTTTTTCGTTGATTTTGACATTAGATACATCCACATCAATACCTTTTATTTGTTTAATAAGATATGCAGTAAAACCCAAGTCAATCCAAGATTGTATCGATCCATGATTTGCAGACTCAAAACAATTGTACTCTGCACATACTTTCGGCCGATCATTCCATATAGTACATTTTCTATCTTCCAAGTTACCACATCCAACAAAAATCCCATCTACATCTTCAATCAATTTAATTGGTACTTCTTCACCATGTTTAAGTTTTATTTTACTAGGAGTATCATCATCAAAATATTGCAATACATCTTTATGCACTGTTCTAAAATAACAACATCGACCACATTCCATACAAATTTCACTATCGACCAGTTCTGATGGTAAATTGTTTATCTTTTCTGAATCATACAACTTATTCATCAATCTCTTTACCTTTCTTTCTAAATCGTTTATTATATTTGCGTTTAATCTTTTTTATCTGGCCTTTACTCCAATGCACATATTTTCTAGCCTTTGTCAGGGCATCATATTCATCGCCACCTTTAAATGGTATTCGTTTCATCGGCGTTTTCCCGTCATTGGATCTTGCACCTCTTGTTTTGACAAGACTTGATATGCACCTTTGTTATATGCTGGACCAATCACATAATCTGATGTTACTTCATGTTGGGCCTTTCTTGGGGCAACTGTAGGTATTACATCTGATGTTGGTAATGATGGACGATCCGATTTAAGATTTGGTAGTGAGAGTTTATAATTTGACTTACCAGTGACACCCATTTTCTTGAGAAATTTTTCATGACGTATCTGGGCCTCTCTATCTTTTGCAGTGAGGCCTTTCTGTTTACGTTTCTTTGTATTAGTAGTGGTGTAATACACTGGTGTCAAATGCATACTCATGAATAAATGACTCCTTCAGATAATGGAATCTCTTTTACATAATCCCATACCTTCTTATAACGAAAGTATTTGTTTATTGTGGGTATATGTTCAAATACAGACTTCTCAAGGCACATACATTTATTCATTGACTTATTAAGATATACCATAAAAAACGGCCTGTCCTTAAAGAACTTTTCCTTCCTACCAAGAAAATGAATATGTTTGTAGTATGATGGCCAAGTCTCATCCCATTGCGACCATCTTTCTAACTCTATGTCAGCAACGACATTATCAGAAGAATCTACCATAGACATATCTACCTTATATTGACCAAATTGTTTGTCAATAAGACGATATGTTTGAGTACTTGGATTGAATGATTCGATATAAGATTGAAGTTTCTTATTAGACCTTACGAGCTTTTTGAATGCAAGGGCATCCTGTTCATCATCAAATGAATCTTTTCGGTCGGGGTAACTACCCCATCGAGCCTTGTCTGCATTAGTTACTTGCATCTAGATATCTATCCCTTCAGAAATAAAATATAGTTTTTTCATGATAATTTCTACGTCAGGTTCTGTCATGTAAGGCATTACATCATTGTCACCAGACATAATGCCAGGCAATCTCACAAAGTTATCTGTATCTGCATCAATCACTGCAATTTCATACATTCCAGTTCTACCGAAATGTATTACTGACAAAATATATTGTCCAAACGTCATTCTTGCTCTGGACATGACCTTTACTGTATCTCCTGTCATATTGACAAGTTCTTGTTGTTCTTGATCGACCATGAAAGTCAAATCATCAAATTTCAACATCATCATCCCTCACTATAAAGGTTACTTTCACTAAATTTTCTTTGGGGGGTTTTTTGATATAAAATTCAAGACCTGATTTTGCAAGTGTCTTTCTTAGTTGAGAGATTGTTGGGTCTTGTGAATTAACTATTGGTGAGTTCATCAGAAACATCCCTCTCCATATTTTGTTCCATATAATTTGCAACAGTCTTATAGTTATCAGCCATAAGAGACAGTTCAGTTAAGATATCATTTCGGTCTTTACCGAAATTCTCACTACGCCTAATGAGACCTTCTAACTGTTTTGCGAATTCCCAATACTCTATCATGAATCACTCCTTACATTATGTACTATCATATTAACAGATAATTTGGGTTATGTCAATGAATTTTTTATATTAATTGAACCAATGTGTACAATCGTCACATGGATCATCCCACTTATGCGGAATTTCGTCCAATTAGTCTCCCTTGTTATTCTTCTTCGCGTATCTTACGCACCATGTAATCGTAGTATCCTTCACGGACACCACACACATCTTCGCGAAATGTATATGCATCATCAGAATTTTCAAATGAATAACTATTTATATCCCAATCGGTTTGTCTGGACAATTTCCATTGCCATGGTTCAAGATTCTCTTTACACCATGTCTCGGCTTTGTTACGCAGTCCTACATCAACATTTACTTTTGTGCCGGGCAACCATTTTGCCCTGTATTGTACAATATCTAACGGTTTCATGTCGTGTTAATCCCTATCTCCTCTAGTAGTTGTTTGCCTATAAATGTTTTATTTTTCATCTCATTTAACTCCTCATCAATTACTGATAATTTCAACATTTCTTTCAGAACATCTACTTTCATTTGTTGCTCTTTTGGTAAACAGTGTCGCCACAAGTTTAATTCATCTTCATTGTCCAGCACCCACATAATATCTAGTAATGCACATGACTCAGGATCGAGTCCATCAATACACAGTTTTATTTCGTCCATTCAATATCTCCTCGAATTCAACATAACCACCTATATGGGCCCCATCCAACTTGATTTGGGGAACAGTTCTTACATCAGGGAATATTTTAATAAATTCATCCCTCACATTTACATCTTCTAACTTCTTATAAGTTACATCATAATGCATTTCTGTTGCGAGCGCCAGTGCCTTTTCACACCAAACACAATCTTCTTTTCCATATATGATTACTTTGTTAATCGACAATTTTTTCCTCCGGCCTGTGGTATGGTACAACACTAGGATTATTCCATATTAAAGAGGCTTCGATTGCATCCTCTTTAGTGTCATATAGTTTTGGGTTGCTAGATGTATTCCATGACATGCCTTCACATACATAAATCCAATCGCCTGGATCTGGTTCGATCATAATTGCCCATTTAGTCATGTTTTATTCCTCCCTAGTTTTCTTAGATTCTTCAAGAACTTTAAATAATTCCATTTGTTTTTTAGTTCTTCTTTTACCCTTGGATGGGGCACATTCTATTTCAAGTAATCTATGATAGATTTTAACAAACCCTTTCCAATGTTTTTGTGTATCATTATATTGTGCATTGTAAAGAATTGCCCAATCTCTACTTGCGTCACAATATGATATGAGATGTTTACCATGTTTTGTTTCGATAGTCATGCCATATTGAGCTCCGCCGGGCATTGTAATTACTTCATCAATTAATGATCTATCAAATTTATCTCTTGGTTTTGGTTTGGGATAGGATTTTGTCTTTCTTGAGGTTTTAGGTTTTGGTGTATGATTGCGATCTCCACCAATTTCATACCATTTCAGCGGCGATTGGGGAGTCTCATTTGTATTCTTACTCGCCCTTGCAGCTTCCATCTCTGCCTTCGTGCGTCTTTTACGTTTTGGTTTTTCTAAAACAGACATTGATTAATCCTTATGCCAAACTTTTCCCATCGGTATAACAGTAGTGGTGTCGATGTAGTCACCTTCACTAAAAGTTCTCGTAACAACGGTTTTCATGACAGTTTCGCCATCACGCACTGAATACGTTACAAATTCTTGACGCAAAACATTTTCAGTTTCTGCATCAACAGCGCCTTTCATTGGCCCATCTTCCATCACCATTCTTTTCTATCCTCTTCTTCACCATATCCCGCAGAATATTCAGCGACCTGTTTCTCAGTCATTTGATCTACCTCGATACGAGGCGATTGATATGTATTGCCAACGTAGTAGTGTGGTTCAAATGGTCTATCATAATATGCATCCGCACTACCTCTGTCATATGGACCTCCATGTCTCTCCCGATCCATTGTTAGATCTTCGTGTAAGATGTATGGTTCCGATTTAGGGTTGTGTGGTATACTCATTGGAATATTTATGCAACCTCCGAATAAGGTTGCATCGTTTGCATCACCATATCAAACTCTTGATGATACTTATCAGTTGGCAAATTCATAGTGTGACACGCAAAGGAACCGCCGTATGCAAGATCGTATTCATCAAACTGTTGTGCTTCTAGTAACCAGCGAATTGCAGTTTCACGAGTCTTTGCACCCCACGAAATCATTTCTGCAATTGATTTTTCAAAGTTAGTGACTATCAACAAATCTTCGGCCTCTTGTTCCTGTATTTGTTGCTCAATCATTGCACCATATTCATTACACATGGCATTTAACTGTTCGTCAGACATGGTAGTGAAGTCAAAACTCCGAGCGTATGATTTAGATGTTGCCTCGGCAATAGTGTAATATGCGTCCTCCTCTAGAGTTTCACGCATGTATTGTTCAAGAGTAGTACACCCCCGATCAATCCAATACTGCTCATCGGTTGGAATCATACCTGACCAACGACCTTCTTCTGCATCCATCCATGCTTGAGATTTTGCATTTGCGGCATTGATGTAGTCGATAAGAGCCTGTTCCATATTAAAGTCCTCCAAGTAAATTAAGATCCTGTTACCAAATTCCAAACGCCGTTACCTTGCGTTTCCAAATCTTCAATAAAGATATGATGATCTTTGTTTCCATCACTATCAACCGAATTTCGTATGACAGCATCACAAGCTTGCCAGATATCCCCCCAAGTCTCACCAGTACAAACTGCAGAGGCATCATAACCCCACACTTCACATTTGTTCTGAATAGTCATAGGAGTTTTGAAGGGATGTTTGTTACCCATTTTGATGTTCTCACCATAAATAGACCACCGTGTTTCAAATCCACAACCGGCACTATATGTGTCGAAGTAATCCATTTCTTTCATGAATTCTGCATCAGTCTGTGTCATTCGAATCGCCTCTCTTGATTACCTATACATTATCACATATTAAGAGAACAATGTCAAGCACTAATTTTTTCAAACCCGCACATTGCAACTTCATACTTGGTGTTACCGACTAACATTTGATCTCCCATGGATGTAGAACGGAGACCCCATTCCTGTCCACGATCATCAACTGGTAGTGGTGCAATAACAGTTACATTCTCATTATAGTCACCGTTTTCACCACTAGACAAAGACTTCGTTTGAATACTCCACGAACCCATCACATTATTTGTCCAACGATAAGCATACTCCAGTTGTTCTTCAACTGACATGTTATCATCAACTTCAACTAATGCAACTGTATTTGGATTTTGTTCAAAGGCGGTATGTATCACTGCAACTTGCATATTTTTCTCTCTCTCTTTATCAATTTATATCTTACTATACCAGATGATTCGTTCAATGTCAAGCATTCATTTCTAGAATATAAAACTACTTTTCTCAATACCCCTAGTATCTCCAATCTTAACGCACAGCCTTATTGACATTGCTGCTCTGTCTTAACTGAAACTAGTATTAAACGTTTAGGCGATCTGCCCTCGGTTCGGATACTGAGAAAAGTAGTTTTTTTAATTTTTTCTCCGAATCACTCTAATATACTACAATATTAATGAGCAATTGTCAAGCATTCATTTGGCATCGGTGTGGGGGGTCGAACCCCAGCTTTCAGTTTTGGAGACTGATGTGCTACCGTAACACTTCACCGATCTATTGCATATTCAACATTCTTTTTGAGATACCATTTCTCTATGACAGGTAAACCAAACTCATCCTCATCGACACATATGTAAGCTACTGTCTTCTTCACATTCGCATATCGATATCCAGAATCATTTATCTGTCCACCACCTACCCAAACCTTATGTGGGAAATCTTCATTGATATTGTTAACTGAATCATCATTGAGAGAATACTCAAAATAATTACCAACTTCTTTTTCAGTGAAGCAACCTATCGGGGATTGAGTATATGTGTAATATCCCATTTTATTGAATTATCTCCATTCCAGTAAAACCTTCTTGAGTCCAACCACGATTTTCTGCGTGGGCATTAATGATAAAATTATAATCCGAACTTGGCCACAATCCTGTTTTTAAAGCATATGCTTTCATATCAGACTGCACCATAGTAGATTGGGGGCCCTGTGCGGGTTCTGCATTAATCCGATTATTTTCGTCTTCACAAAATATCACATCATTCATGTTCATTTGTACTGATTCCTTTCTTATTACACCACTATTATATGGGGTTTTGTGGAGATTGTCAAGCATTAATTTAAGTTTTATAAATAGTTGTTAGCAGTATTTTTTACGAAAGGGAACATTATGTTCAGGAATGCTATCTTTACTATACTTCTATTATTTCCATCTTTGGTATCCGCACAAGAGATTGCAAAACCAGATTTTAATCTACCGACACTTATTCAGTGCGGGCAGAGTTCTACTGTTTGGGAAATGCTACAAGACAAATACAAAGAAGAACCATTCGCGCTTGGAAGAGGCTCTTTAACCAGAAACGATGGTAAACCAGTATCTGGAGATCTGGTAATGTGGACAAATAGAGAAAAGAAATCATTTACCGTAACTGTAACCTTCCCGCCGGCCGGCATAACTTGTATGATCGTGAATGGAAGAGAATTCCAAATACTAGAGAGTTTCGAAACTAAATCTAAACTATAGACTTCTCAAGTAGTGATATTTCATCCTTAATTTTTAGTTTTTGTCGTTTCAATTCCCTTATCATTGATTGATGTCTTTCGCCGCGATTTAAACTATCATCTATATTTAGAATTGTATTATCTATTTCGCGGTGTCTCTTAGTCAACCATTCAATTCTTTTTTGACTATATTCATTCATTATAATATTCCATATCTGTTATAATTTCATCACCTTCTCTATCATATGCAATTTCAAGGGCCATTGATTGTACTTGATCCAACATATGTTGACATACACTTTTGTCATAACTATCTTCTACAAGATCGCTATATTTGTTCCTTTCGCGGTGTAGTAAAACTGCGATATCTTTCATTGTATTCAATTTTTTTATCAGTTGTTCTACTGAATGTTGCATATAAACCTCCATTGCTACTAATATATATTGTTTTTTGTGAAATGTCAATAGAAAATAAATATAAATAAAAGAGAAAATGGTTTGGAGATAGATAAAAAATGGCCGATTCACTACTCACTTCTTCAATAACCGCATTACGTACCAAGATTATCAATGACATTGCCTCGGCAAGTGTAAAAGAATTGGTTCAACTTGCACGTTCTGCGAAGGCGTTAGGACTTACAGAAGATACATCTGTAGAGTCTGCGATTAATACAAGGGCAAACACTCTTACATCAGGCGCGTCAGTTGAAGAAATTAAAGATCTCGCACAGGCAGTAAAACAAGTAAAAAATGATGTTGCCGGTAGTACTATTTCTAGTGCGGATGACATTATTGATGGCGTAAATAATAAATTCTTATCAACTGCGAATTTAAATACAGAATTACAATCACTAACTACGGATATTAAACCAGATGCAGATGTAACAAGAAATCTTGGAGAAGCACTATATAAGTTTAATACAGTATATGCAGCAAAGGTAGCAGGATTACTTGCACCTCAGGATGCAAATGATGCCGCAACGAAATCATACGTTGACGCAGCTACAGCTGGGGGTGCAGAGATATCAACATTAAGTGTTGTGCAAAGTGGTAACTTAACTGTAGTAACTGGTACTGATAAATCGTATGTTCCATATGCAATCAATATTAACAAAATTGTCGCAAGAGTGGAAACTGCACCAACTGGTTCTGCAATAATTATAGACTTATTAAAGAATGACGTTAGTATAAATACTAGTACAATTAGTGATGGTGCAACAAAAACAACAAATAATTCATTATCTCTTGCGTTAGTAGAGGATGATTATTTGACCATCGATGTAACACAAATCGGTAGTACAAGTAGTGGCGCAGATCTGACACTCACGCTGTATTATACAAAAACTTAGGAGACATTAAATGTATATCAAATATATCATCAATAGTACTGCAACGGACACCGCATGGGATTTGATGAGACTTATTACAGGACAAATCACAACCATTGGGCAATGTGTTGGCGCTGGATTGGGTTCATCTATCACTGGTACAGGCCCAACTGCTGGTACTTATCATACACCTATAACATCACATAGCGGCAGTACTGCATTTACATCACAAGGACAAGACGATCATTTCACAATTACTAAAAGACATGTGCAATATGACGCATCAACCTTTAATGTGGAATGTAAGATGAAAATGTTAGGTACTAGTGGTCAAGGTGGATTTACTGCATATTCAAAAGATCTGGTACATTACCCAAGCGGCGTGGGGGCGAACGGGTTTTCCCAAATGACAGTCAGTCATGTTGTCAATAGAGAATATCACCTTATTGTAAATGATACAACTCTGGCCATGCAATCAGTAGATACAACAACCGCAGATCAAACAAATCAAAAATATAATTTGATTGTATGGACAGATTTTGTCAAGAATGATTATGATGTAGATGCATTAAGTCAAAATAGTCTTTACTATCCTGGCTGTTGGATGCAATCTGGGTCCGAAGGGCCATCGGACAACTATCATTATGAGGGCAACTGGTCACCCAATGGTTTTGGCATTGGTAGATTTCAGGCGTGGAAACCAAACAACACTTTCTTCAATACATACATGGATGTAAGTTATAATAGCGGATATAATATGTATATGACTCAAGATGGCAGCAGCTCTCAGAATTATGAGAACTATTGTACAATGGTTCCTTCTCCTGCTGCAAGAGTTCCACAAACTCCAACTTCTTCTGGAATACAACCACCATTAATTCCTTGTCAATGGTTCCCAATGAATTGGGCAGGATATGCATACAACGATACTAACCCAGATGTTGATACAAGATATCATTCCGTAATGTTAAATACTTATAGAACTGCCGATTCGGTTGGATATATTGGAGACACTTTGCAGACTGCAGATTCAACGGAGTATATCATTTTCAGAGGACACAGACCTACAAGTTATATGGATGTTTCTTCCAATAATGCATATCACCCCTCATGTTGGGCATTCCCAATCAATAATGTAGGTGTCTAATGACATTAGTATCTTCATCAGCGGTATCATTTAAACTTGCAGCAGAACCAACTATGGTTACTGCTGCGAATATTGTTATTCCAGTTAGTACTTCTGCTGTATCATTTAAATTGGCATCAGAACCAACTATGGTTATTGCTGCGAATATTATTATTCCAGTTAGTACTTCTGCAGTGAGTTTTGCCCCAATTTCTGGTGGTAGTGGTTCCGGCGGTAGTTCTGGTGGAGATCAACTAATTCATAGATGGCTTTCTAGTTTTTAAGGATTTATAAGGATAAAATAATGGCAGATGCAAATTTAAATACATCTATTGCGGCACTCACTGCAGAAATTCTTAGTAATATTCCTAGTGCTGATGTGGAAGAATTGCTCGCACTTTCACGTTCTGCAGCTGCACTAGGACAAAAAGAAAATTCTAGTATTGAGACTGCACTAAATTCAAGGGTTAATCAACTATACTCATCTGCAACTCCAGAACAAATTAAAAAACTATCTGATGCAGTAAACAAACTTAGAAATCCAACTTCTGTCGAACAACAAGTTGGTAATTCCGACAATTTACCAGAAGGAACGACAAATCTCTACTATACAGACACAAAGGTACAAACCAAACTTGGTAGTGTATCAGGACATATCTTACCCGATTCTAATGAAACATATGACTTAGGTAACGCATCCAATAAGTTTAGAGATTTATATTTAAGTTCAAATACAATTCATTTAGGTGATACTACAATTTCTTCTGATGCAGATGGGATTGTGGTTGATGCATTAAAAGTTGGTACAAATCAAATTGATCTTGATAGTGCAGGAAATTTGAGATTGCCGTCTGGCACAGTACCAAATGATGTTCACGACCTAGATAATGTCACATTAGACATACCACCAGAAACTTTAAATATTGCACTAGATGCAAATATGGCCGGCGGTGGGTCTGGTATGGATTGGTTGTGGAGTTGGGATTCGGGGTCTTTGCCATATGCAAGAACAACTATTCAAAATCAAATACAATCAAATGTGCCAATTTATAATCAAGGTACATATGCCGTGTTTAATTTCGCGGCACATGATTTAACCGATACTTCATTAACTCAAACTCACAAGATTTATCTAAAGTGGGTTGATGGGCCTGGTACAGATAACCTAGTTTCGTGGTCAACGTCTACATTGAACGTACAAAATATTACCTTCGATGGCGTTAGGGGTGGTTCTGAAACAGAAGTGCAGAAATTAAATATTTCTGTACCAACAACAATCACACCACCAACTTTAACGGATCCAACAGTTTCATATGATGTTTCTTTTGTTAGTGCCGGTAATTATACTTTTGGTAATAGTGCATTTGGGAACAATCCAACACTGACTCCATTATATCGTGGAGGCACCTATACATTTAATGTTGATGCATCGGGGCATCCATTCTATTTGACAACTGATAATGGTGCAAACTTTATTAGTGGTTCATATGTAGACGAATATACTAGTGGAGTCACTGGTTCTCGTACAGATGTTGGTACTGTTACATTTACTGTGCCCATGGATGCACCAGATACACTATTTTATCAGTGTGGAATTCATGGTGCAATGCAAGGTGAGATTGTAATCAAAGATCTTGCTGTGGAAACTAATGTTGATGGTAATTATATTTTATATTTTCAACATGATCAACAGGGCCATAAAACACCAGTAGAAATAAAACCAGTACCTACTATTGTAGGACAGGTATGTTTAGTATATAACTCGACTACACAAAAATTTGAACCGCAAGATTTGGGTGTGTATTTAGAACAAACAAATGTTTTTAAAGAAAAAGTTAAAGATGTCGCAGAAGAAAGAATTGTTGAAAAGGTAACAGATGATACTATTACCAATCTAACCAAAGTAAAAGATCAAACTACATTTGTGACAAATTTATATCAACAAGGTGAGTTGCAAGTACATACTGGTTCTGCAAGATGGTATGCACCATATAATTTGAATATAACAGATACCATTCCAAAACTAAATACGGCGGCGGATGCAACAGTATCAATTCAGATAAATAAGAATGATGTTTCACAATCTTCAATAGATATCTTAGGTGGCCAAACAACTGCATCGCCTACAGGCACAAACCAAACATGGAATATGAATGCTGGGGATTACTTGACAGTAGACATCCTAACTATAGGTACTACAAATAAAGGCGAAGATTTAGTTATTCAGTTCAAATATAAACAAACATAAATTATAAATATAAGTATAAAATTTAAGGAGCATTTAAAATGTCTGATTTTACTATAAAAGAAAATCAAATCTCGGTGGACGAAGATGGAAACGAGGTATACGAAACAGTAGATGTGTCACTTACTGGCGATCTAACTGGGGGAATTTTTACAGCAACTGACACAGATGGTGTAATTAGAATTAATCAACCATTCAATTTTGATGCAGACGGAAATCGTATTGCATGGAATGATCTTAACGAAGCAATTGCTTGGGTTAAGACTAACAACGCAGCAGGAGAATAGAAATGGCTAAGGTATGGGATTACGAAGGAGACTATAATCGTCCTGTTGTACTTGAAGACCCAAGAGCAGGAAATGATGGATTCTACATTAACGGTGATAAACACGATAAAAATAGTTTAACGCCGCAATATAATAGTAGTATCAATTTCAACGACAATCCAGCATCCGGTGCATGGGAACGTAGTTATATAGAAAATAGAATTACTCATAACGGCAATAGTACTGGGTCATCTATGGGTCTCGCTAAAATGCAAACTAGTGCAAATAAACCAGAAGATAATCACGAAGATTTTGCAAACCAAAGAGACCCTGGCGTATGGATTGATATGTCATTAACCTGTACTTCTGGTGGTGTAGGCGAAGGTGGATACAAAGGTGGATCTATGCAAGTGATTTCTGATGGCGTTGATGAAACTTCTGTATGGACATTTCAGAACAGCTCCAGTTGTTATCAATTTGCATGGCCAAAGATGGAAAACACAACCAATTTGGATGATATAAGACCTACTGCAAGACATTCCAACTGGAGCGACAATTATTCACATAGGTACAGTTTTTGGGGAGAAACATTTGGTGCAGACAAATATGTACCGGCACTTTCGCGTGGTGACGATACTAGTAATTTTTATAATTATCCATCATTTAAACTAAAAGTCGGTTATCATAGCTCGTCTGGATCTCAGTGGCCTAATAACTGGCCAACTCAGTATACTACAGATGTTTATCAGATGGGCAATAACTGGACGGTACAGTTTTTGGGCAAATCAAATGATGGCGGACTTTTATTTGCCGGACAATATTGTGGTAGTGGTTCAAGTGGGAACCAAATAAAAGTTTCTAAAGAATTATGGACAAGTAGCTATAATCCAACAGGAACCAACATGTTTAATTATTCCACTTCAATTGGTGCTGGCGGTACTCATTCTGGTGGAAGCAACCTAAACAGTAAACATATGGCATCTAACTACTCTGAAGTAATGGACGATCCAAGAGGTGTTTCTGGTACTAATATGCTGTTTTATAAATCTTACTACGATCAGTATTACAACTGGCATCCACTTGTAGTTACTTGGGATAGATCTTCAGATACCTTTGCGGTAGAAACTGATATCTCTACAGATGTTCTGAGTAGTACTAAAGCAGATTTGAGTGGATTTACAGCATATACTGGCACCCATCAGACTATGCAATGGAGTACTACTTCTTGGTTGAGTGGTGGAACTAGATATGTTTCTGAATTTAGAGTTGATGGAAGATATACATATCATGATACAGATGAAGGTTGGAGAACTTGGGTTACATATTCAGTAGACGCTGCAGACCCAAAAAATCTTACATATCATAGTGATATTACAATGCCAAGTACACCTAGAGCGTGGGTTTGGTTGAATGATTCTCATACAATGATTGGTGTGTGGTTCACAGCGTCATTTAAAGTTTATGCATGGAATGATAGTACTGGATGGACTGAAACATCAGTTGTTGATGGATATGTACACGAATGTGGTAGAGACAGTTTAGATAGAATTTGGTATACAAAACCAAGCTCTGTATATGGTGGGAATTACCCAGAATTACACCTATTAACACCAACATTACCTGTTTCTATTACAGTAAATCCAGAAAATACAAGTTACACATATTCTGGTAGTGATATTACTACATATATTGATGTAAGTGCAGTAAATGCATCAGGTACAAGAATTGCAACAAGTGTTAAACTCGTTATTGAAGGTTCTTCTATGACGTTTACTGATGGTACTACGACAAAAACTGTGACTACGTTAACAACTGGAGAGTTGCAAGTAGGTACAAAAGTTACTGGTGCTGGATTTACTAACGTTGCTGCATCTATCGAAATCTAAAGTAGGATAAGAAATGACAATTCAGGCCCTAACAGTTTCTGTAGAAACTAGTTTTAATACAGTTAACGCAGAAGCGGGGCCTGAATCACTTCCTACTAATATTCAGGCATTTCCACCACTTTCAATTGAGATTAAAGATACTTCATCAAGACTTAATAATCCACTTGATGCAATAATTAATAACGAAAAAATACAAATCAATCAAGGTGTGTGGAATAACTTAAATGTAAATGTTCCACAATTTCATAATAAAATTGATATCATAGATGGTAGGGATACTACTCATTTAGCAAAATATCCATCAAAAGAAATACCAGTAGAAAATGGTATTTGGAATACTGGATTCACCACAAAAAATGCAGACATTAATATCAATGTTGGAAACACAACAAATACATTAGAAACAAAAATTTCTAATTCTAAAATTCCAATTCATGATTCATCTACCTTTAATTTTTTAGGTTCTTCTGTTAATGTGAATTATCCATTTACTAGAGCTGACTTTAGTATTGCAGATGCAAATAATCCAGTGTTCAATCAGAGTTTTACAACCCCAGGCACACATTCTTGGACTGCCCCAGCCGGCGTTACTTCAGTTAGTGTTGTTGCGGTCGGTTCTGGTGGTACTGGTGGATATCAGTGGTCATCTGGTGGTGGTGGCGGCGGCGGCCTTGGATATAAAAATAATATATCAGTAACGCCTGGCCAATCATATACTGTAGAAGTCGGCGATTCGGGCCCTACATTAGTATCGAATGCAACAAGTTCAACGGCGATGGGAAACAATTCATACTTTATTAGTGACACAACCGTTTGTGGATTTGGTGCAGGTCGCGGTGGCACCGATTCAACTGGTTCTGGAAAGGGTGGTTATGGCGGCGGATATACTGGTGACGGCGGCGGCCGAGGCGGTAATGGTGGATATGATGGGAGTTGGACTAGAGCTGGTGGTGGTGCTGGTGGATATTCTGGTAGAGGCGGTGACGGTGCAGTGAACTCTAGCACCGGCGATGCAGGTCAAGGTGGTGCCGGCGGCGCGGGTGGATGGTACTCATCGACTTGGGGAACGCCAGGCGGTGGTGGTGTTGGACTTTTAGGTGAAGGAACTAGTGGTGCAAATACCAACGGCAATGGTGTAGGCGGCAAAGGTGGATCTGGTGGTGGTGATGGTGGCGATGGAGAACCCTTATCAAACGGTAAAATCAGCAACGGCGATATTACAGGGGGTGAATATGGTGGAGGTGGAGGTGGATCTGGTACTTCTGCAGGCGGTGGGCCCGGCGGGGGTGGAGCGGTAAGACTTGTTTGGACAACAGGTTCAGATACCGTTGAGTTTCCATCAACTAATGTTGGAACGATTGCATCTGCATCATTCTCTCAAACTAATCTAGTACAAACACCAACTTTCTCAGGTACACTGAACACTCGCAATTCTTTTAATAGAGTAATAAAAAATCAAAATGTGGCAACGATAAAATCATCAACTTTATTTAATAGTTCATATAGTGGAATAAAGAATGCAGAATTAAAGATTGTTGATAATACTGATAATACAATTGAAAATACTTTAACCAATAAAAAAATATCAATTGAAAACCCAGTAAGTGATAGTAATGGTAGTATTATAACTCCTAAAAATAGTACTGGTATTAATATCAATACAGCAACCAAGGCACCTTTAGAAATCCCTATATCAACTAGATACATAAGTACAGAAGCCGATAAGGCCTCTTTATCACCAAGTTTCTGTAATGCCGTTCAACTAGTAATATTTACATCTAACGAAACACCATTAGGATTTTTTGAACGAGATGGTTTTGGATATTTTGAGACCATTACACCACAAAATGACCCAAGAATTGGTTCTACAGATGGTGGAGATGGTGGAGATGCCGGAGGCGGAGGCGGAGTAGGTAGTGGTCCTATTCAGTCTTGGAGTTAATCAGTAATAATATTATAGATTTCTTTCCAGTTCCGAACCCGTTGGGCACTACCATCATAATCAGTGTTGTGGTCATGAGCAATCAATAAACTATGCAGACCGTTATCAAGTCCAACCTCGGCATTCTCAGGTTTATCTTCAACCCAATAACAACTAGTACCATTGTACTCGGCAAGAGCCTCGTCTTTGTCGGCACCAGTGTCTAGATAGACATACCGTTCAAACACACTATCACCAAACAGTTCCCGAAGGTTTTTAGTCCGAAGGTGTTGTGCATATTGATCGTTACTCAAACTAGTAATCGCATGGAAAATATAACCATGTTCTTCGTGGAGTTTTTTGACATACTTGATTGCATCCCGAAGGGGAGGTAATTTCCGTATCCAAGCACTCTCGTTAAACATCCGAATCAACCGTTTACTTTCTTTCTGGCCAAGTCCATATTTAACGTCCATTTTATAGTCACCATGACTCACGACTTGATACCCATGCCGGGCCATCCAACAGTCAAAGGCATACTCCCAATCAAGGAGCACACCATCACAGTCAACTAGTATTGTTTTTTCTTTATTCGCAATCATTATTTTCTTTCTTTCTCTAACTTACATATACAATATAACTGATTCGCACATGAAAGTCAAGCACTATTTTACCGAAGGTAGTTAGGTCCTGTCCATTGAATGTCATAGTCTTCAAAGACATTTCCCCTAGCGGCATTCCGAGCTGGAGCATTGTAACCAGCAGCTTTCAGAATGTCACCATACTTGAATTTCTTGTCGTTATTAACAGCAACAACAAACCCCCAAACAGAACCATTGGTAATAATTTTGATGTACTTACTACCTTCGTTCCAAGAGATTTTTTCGTTGAAGTCTGCAATCATAGTTTCATTGATTTCAGACAACTCTTTAGTGTAATTTCTAGAAGTCCACCGCAAGTAGTCTTCTTTGATATTTTCAACAAGAGTGGTTATTTGATTTTCAATGTTCATAGATTTCTCTCTTTTCTCTAACTTATATACATATTATATGGTATAATGGCCCAAGAGTCAAGCGTTTTGAGTAAAAAAAGTGAAATATAAGCCTTTATAAAACAAAGACTTATATTTTTTTTTAAAATTTATTTTACATCCAAATTTTAGGATAAAATTCAGTTTTTGTCGTATCCTTATCGAAAAGATACCAACAAGAATTATCTTTACCTGTATGTTTAGAACCTTCAATCCATTTAACTCTACCAATAGATACTATCTTACTGCACATAGGCAAATATGGTGTTGCCTGTTTTGTGTGCATCCAATCAGCATCAAAGAGTAACCATGTGGGGGCTTGTTTGGTAAAATGTAGAATCATGGGATGTAATAACCATCTGGTCCATGGTGGATTTGTAATAATTAAATCCACATTTTCTGGAATTGTAGAATCAAGTGCATCTTTCTTTTCTACCCAATCAACTTGAGGGTCGCAATCAGAAGCACCTAATGATTTACCATTCGTAAGACCTTCTGTAAACTTTACAAGTCTACCATCCCCTGCACATGGTTCCCAAAATGTGAAATCGTGTTGAGGTAAGAATGGAATCAGAGGACGAAATGCATCCTCTGGAGTAGGATACAAATCATTTTTTCTACGACGAAATTCACTACGTTTACCCATCTTCGTTATTGTCGAATTTAGGAGTGAATGTTTCCATTAGAGCTTCAATATCTTCAATTTCTCCAGCAACTTCACTCATATTCTGTTTATGATAAATCCTAGACATTTTACGTATAATCTTTTTAGGAATATCAACTTCTTCTGCTAAGTTTTCGATTGCTTCCTTGACAAAACTTCTTTCACCCTCAGTACGTGTATACGAATTACTAATTTCGTCCATACATTCACGTATTTTCTTTTGATCTTGTGGATTTGATGGGATTATTATACTGGACATATTTCACCTTAGATAATTAATTAAAATGGGCCCGTTCTGTTACTAAGTGGAACCCATACTCTAGTTTAACTACTTATGCAGCGCGTAGTGCAGCATGTCCAGCGGCAATAACGGCGCGAGTAGGCGTACCAATCATATATTTCATATACGACTTACCATCAAATGATGATGTACGTTTGTTGAGATAGATTGAATACCCCTCACTACGGAGTTTACTAATCACTGCACGTACATTTTTCACACCATATCGTGCAGAAATTTGTTTTGCAGTTAATTGAGCACCACCCAATAGGGCGTTTGCTACTCTAGTAGTTTGAGTTTCTTTTCTAGTTGTATTAGTCATATTATAGTCTCCTGTAGATTACATGACAAAGTTTCAGTTTTAAGTCTTTTGGTTTCGGTAGAACTCACACCGATACATTAGAAATGATATCAGAATCTACCTGTCATCATTTCCATATGTTCTAATTTCATTAAGGACATTTGTTCGTTTGCAGTCAAAAGTTCGGGTCCATATATTTCTTCCCAATACTCTTTCCCCATGTTACCATACGAGTTGACATATTGTTCCTTTGTCATCCACGTAATATCTTCTTCCATTGCAAAAACAAACTGTCCTATTTTACTCATTTTCATCTCCAAATAGTTTATTCACCTTTTTAGATTCACCCATATAAAGACACCACAAAGCGGCAGAAAATATAAGTGCAGATGAAAACCCAACGATACCACTTATTAGTTGATATTCAGTTACATACATCTGTGTAGCAGCTGTCATACCTAATATACCTGTAATGGGGGCATAAGGACCAAACATCACAGCACCTTCTTCCGAATAATTCAAAGTGTGTATAATCTTAATATTACCAGAAAATACAGTCAATGGAATTATAATGGATACCCATGGCAACATTTCAGTTGCCATAGGATTATGAAAGGATGCCAATACCAAAACCGGCAAGATTAGGACAATTGGCAGCATTACGATTCCACTACCGCAGATACTACACTGTCAACACGAAATGCACGCCACGCATCTTTATCCAAATCCCACACTGAACGAGAATCTAGGTTCACTTTCTTTGTAGTAATTTCTGTCGTGGTCACTGGCAAGAAATCTTCTATAAGGGTACATCGCATATTTCGCGTTTCACCATTCAATTTAGTGAATTCAACATTTACAATATTAGTTTGCAACATTTCTGTCAGAGTTTCAAAATTCATAAGAGAGTTCCTTCTTGATTAAGTTATACGTACATTATATCCGATTATATCCGATTTGTCAAGTAATTTATACTGCCATTTCAGCTTTAATTGCATCATGATGTCTATAATCTTCCAACTTAAAGTCATCGACTGTATAATTTCCCATATGTTTGTCTGGATTAATCCAAACTTTTGGGAACATATACGGTGTACGTTTGATTTGTTTCTCTACTGCATCAACGTGATTATTGTAAATATGTACATCTCCACCAATCCATATTAACTCTTTAGCATAGTAACCAAGTTCTTTTGCAATAATATAAGTCAATAATGCGTAACTCGCAATGTTGAATGGCACCCCTAAAAATAAATCACAACTACGTTGATACAGTTGACAAGATAATCCACCATCTTCACTTAAATGAAACTGAGATAGTAGATGACAGGGCGGTAAAGCCATTTTATCAATGTCTGCAACATTCCATGCACTTAAAATATGTCTACGACTACGTGGGTCTTTGACTAGATTAATTAAGAGTTCTCTGATTTGGTCATGTCCTGCCCAATTTCTCCATTGTACTCCATAAACAGGTCCAAGAATACCATCATCATACCCTAACTCAACACCCTGTTTATTTGCATTCGCAGTCCAGATAGTTTTCTTGTCTTTTAACTCATCCCTATCTTTACCATAATGTATTTCTGCAAGGCGTCTTTCATCATCAGAACCTTCAAGAAACCACAAAAGTTCAGAAACAACACTTTTAAATGCAAGTTTCTTTGTTGTCAAAACTGGTATTTGTTCTTTCAAATTTATATTTAACGTTGCATGAAAAATTGACTTTGTACCAACTCCAGTACGATCTTTTCGATCTTCGCCGTTTTCTAGTACATGTTGTAATAAATCTTGATACTCGACTTCCCATATGTTACCATATCTATGTAACATTTCCATTTCTAAACTCATCCATACACCTTAAATTGTAAATCATCATAATCAAAAACACTTTGTACCAACCACATACGTTTACTTTTCATACTTTCCAAATTATCTTTAGATATAAAAGTATCACAATCATATGAATCTGGAAATTCTGTTATATAAAATCTATTGATTAAATCCCAATATTCAGTAAGTACTTTTGCACCACCAATGATAAATAATTCCTTGTCACTGTTTTTTTCCAACCAAGACCTAGCATCTTGAATAGAAACTGTGTCTAAGTTTTCATAATATGGTAAACCATTCACTTTACTAGTAATTACTACATTGTGTCTATTTGGTAGTGGTTTGGGCATATTTGGATCATCCCAAGTATTTTTACCCATCACCACTATCTTATTTGTTGTATGTGAACGAAACCACCTAAAATCTCTACTGTTTTTAGGCCATGGTAATGTGCCATTCTTACCAATACCCCCATTTGCGTCCATAGCAAAGATGGCATTAATCATTGCATAACCATTGGTTTACGTTTTGGATCTCCCAAAATATCTTTTGCATTTACTTTAATAAATTTTTTATTAGTTTCGTTTTTATTTGGATTATCAATAGTCAAGACTACATTCTTACCCAACATCCAAGCTTTTTGTTGGTTTAGAATTCGTCGTGTTGAATAATCTGGATCGGTTTTACTGCGACTTTTTGTAGTACCGTGAATACCTTTACTGGTTTCTCCAGACCGTAACTTTTTCTTACCCATGTTGCAATTCCTTAAATGGTTTCAAGGTCTTTGCAAATGCGCGGGCGTTATCTTCATTCAAGAAGAATTTAGTCGTAACCTCTGGTCCACCTTCTCTAGACCAAGGGGATGAAAAATCGATATGTTTTACCTCATATCCAAAAATTTCTCTGCGATCTCCCACATTTTTAACTTTGACAATATGTGGACTTCTTTTCTTTTCCATTTTGTAATCACTCTCCATATTACAGTTGATTTATTCAATATAACAAATGTTTATTCTTTTGTCAAGGGTTTTTCACAACTAGGACAATATTTGTTTAGTTGCATTGTGGTAGTATAACATAGATGCGACATTGCACCAACACAAATTAGAACTAATATTAAAAAATATGTAAATGTCGATCGGATTTCCATCGTAAAAACTGACATATTATTAAACCTTTTGGCGTTATATAGTTTCTTTTTCCAACAAATCAGGGAAAACTTCACGCACTAATTTTTCTGTTACACCAGAAATTTTAAATCTTCGACAAATTATCTTTACTAAGATTTTTGCATCATTTGCATTCAAACTTTCCAGTTGTTGTGTGATTATTCGTGCTTTTTGTTTTTCTGATTGATTTTTCATGTTTTCGGCATAAAATAAATGTATCTTACGCATTGCCAATGTCATATTACTAATCGATAAACCGGCAGGATCGTCAGCCGGTATCCAATCAGGAATTGTTTTTAGTGTATAACCAAATTCAATATTTTCTTCAAACATATGTTTTAAGATAGTTTGAAGTGTAATGTTATTATTATTTATTAAAATATCTTTTTTAGCGTTCGCAGATCTGGTACTTTCTAGTTCCTGTACCAATTCATGAAAAAGTTTCATATTCTTGTTCCTTAAAATTTGATATCTCATCCATCATGAGTACCATTTTGTTTTCTATAAAATAGTTAAATACTTTTTTCATATCTCCCTCGGGAGTTTTCCCAAATTGAGATAAAACTTCTTCTTGAATTTCTTCGGGTACAAATGTCAAGTCAACTAGTTGTTCATTTCTACGATATCGAGCTAACATGTTTACATCACAAAAATCTTCGGGTTGTCTATTAGTATCTAACCAATCTTCTAATTTTTTCTTTGAAAGAGGTTTTTGTCGTTTTTCGTTCACAAAAACATCATCATCCGAAAGTACATTAGGAACACCATCTCCACGATCTCCGCGAATAATATGTTCACGAATATATTTATAAGGATTTTCTGTTACTAGAAACTTCTTTAAGATAGGACTATACTGAGTTACATTAGGATATCTTTGTAACTGTTTAAAGTCTTTATCACTAGAAATAATCAAGACTTTCTCTTTAGTAGAGAACTGTTTAGTAAGAGTACCAATGATATCATCGGCCTCTGTTCTGTCAACTTCGATTATTTTGTAGGGAAAGACTTTACGCAAATCTTGTTTCGTTTGCGTAATAGTATTAAAGATTAGATTCCAATCATATCCAGAATCTTCTCTTGTCTTTTTACGTGTACCTTTGTAATAAGGAAATATATCCTTTCTCCAAAAGTTTTTATTGTCACAACATATAACAATGTTGCCGTAATCATTTCCAAACCTTTTTTTGATACTTAAAATACTATTGAGTATCATATGTTTAATTAGATTTTGGTCAAGTTCTTCATCAGAAGATAACTTGTTTATCTGTACCATCAGATTCGAAATGACCACTTGATTTAAGTCGATCAATATCATAATATCACCATTTTTTTGTCTATACTACTATTTATACACCAATTATAACACTAAATGATGCAGTTGTCAAGCTTAATATGGTGTTTCTTCCAATTCTTCTTCAACTTTTCCAACAATTTTTACAATCTCGACACGATTGAAGCTAGTTTCGTGTTGTTTATCATACTCATTGTATGATTGTTTTTTGACTGTGCCGTTAAAAGTGAAACAAACTCCATGATTTAGGTCTGGTTTTTCATCAGAGAAAAATACACCAAACTTACCACTTCTAGTGACAAACTTATATACATGACGCAAACCATAATCGGTCCGTACTTGACGCACATTTGTAATTTTTCCAAACCAAACGTCACGTTCCATTAGTTTACCTATATACGAATTTTCCATTATATTACCTCAAACCATTCGGGGATATTACGACCTGTCCATACCATTTGAAACCGGTCTTGTTTTGTTTGATAAAATGCTTGATATGATTTCACTGGACAATCAAACATACATTCTGGATTAGACTGCATTGCAAGTTTAAATGGTGTATATAAATTTGACCAGCTGGTATGTGATGGAGGACGCTTTAGTATTTCACGCAATAAAGTGTCAGTAGAATGCACTTTATTGTACCTAAAAGTGTACTCATCACAGAGACCAATAAAATGTTTGTAGTGCCATTCATAATTGGCATTACTTTCCATTGTCCACACTGTAGAAGGATGGCCTGGATGTACTGCCTTGTACAGTACATTTTCCATATTACTATTTGGATGTACCCAATACTTAACCATACGTTTACCAGATTTGGATGGACGTTTGGTTTCTCTACCGTCAAGCATACGATGTGCGGTTGACAACATTTGGGCAGATTCGACAATCATTTTCACGACATGTTTATCACATTGCAGTTGTGCAGCAATTACAGGATCGTTATCTAATCTGAAAATATTCATGTACGTACTCACTGTTATTGACTATATGTACATATTACCACTATGATTCCGTATTGTCAAGTAAAAATTTACAAATATAAAAAGAATCTACTATATCAGAAACAGGATTTCCTACTTTTTCACTTTTGATTTCAAATTCATCTTGCAGATTTCTACCACCATCAGAAATGAAACTCTCATACATCATTTCTTTTTTTGCATTTCCCTTACCACTGGCAAATTTTTTGATGACTGTAGGGGGCACCAGTTGGTATGATAATTCTGCCTGCCACAATTTCCATTTCAAAAGACCTGCATTTTCTGCGATATGGAAAACTTTACCTGTAGACCCATAACTATAATCTTCTATAGCAACCGTATCTATTTCATCTGCAATTAAAATATCCATGGCCCAATCGGATATAAAATCATATCGTTCTTCTGCGCTTTCGTACTCAGAAATGTTTGATTGTCCATCTATATTTTTATGATTGTAACTAGAAAGTTTTTTCTTGTTTGATAGAAAGTATAATTTACAATTATCAAAACTAAAATCTTCTTCTGCACCAACATACGTACATACTGCTGGTGATGTTAAACTATAATCTATTCCGCCGAGTCGCCGTACCATTCTCCATCCTCATCCATATAAGAGTCACTGTCTAATATATAGTCATCCAGAGACTCCCCACAGGCAGGGCAGAATTTTACGGTTTCATCTTCATCAACGTATTTAACAATAAATTCAACGCCACAATAGTTGCAATCGTGTAGTTGTTTATCTTTACTCATAATTGTGTTCTCCCAAACATCTGAAATTATTTAGGAGAACACTAATTTTAAAATGGTGTCTAAAAACCTACTTAAAAGGTAATTTCACACGCTCCACCTTGACAAGCTACCGCACCCATTGTGTCAATATCTGTAAAGGTTTTATCTGTTAATTGATTTACAAAATCAATAGGTTGAATATTTTGTTGAATTTTTGTCCACTTATGCAATAAGAAAACATCTTTCAAACAATATTCCGCGTCTTTCATATCACCACCAAAATAATTGTCTGCAAATTTATTAAATCTGCGAATCCATTCTGCACGTAAGTCTGACAACTCACCTTGGAATTCTGGTGGCATTTGAGCAATAGATGTTGCCTCCCAAAGATCGGTAAATCCTTTTCTGGTATCAACTATCAACCCCGCTGCAAACATAGAAGCACGTCCATGTTTTGCGACAATCTGTTCTTCGGTCAATACTTCAGTCATTGGAGCTTGGTTGAAATCTTTATCACCAGATCCAGACAAGAATGATACCCCTGCAAAGTAGTTTTTATTTGCAAAGAGATAACCTTCAACTTGACCCCACATATGTTCTGGTACTGTAACAGTATTTGATACATTATGTCTCAATGTTGGGTCTGCACACAAATGTTCATTTGTACCAGCCTCTACCCAATTTTGTTGAACCAGTTGCACCTTTTCAAGTAAATCCACTCCAAATAAATCTTCTTTATATAAAGAACCTTTTGGTGAAATTACAGGAAATGCAATACAATAATCAGTACGATTAGTTGACCATACAGACTCTTCTACCATGTATGGGTTAGTTTCGGCAATCAAGTTTGCAACTTCTGCCTCTTTATTCATCTGTACGTGTCTAAGGTATCTTGGAGAATGTTCGGCATGAATGCCAGAAGCAGTTTCTAAGAGTACAGACGCATTACCAGACGGTTTTACGCAAGTTGTACGTGCTGCAGCATTAATATTAAGTAACTCTGCAACTTCCTTGTTTACCTGTTTTATGATCTCCGCACCTTCGATTTGAATTTCTGCATCCAACAAGATATCTGGATTATTCATCCATCCTGTCACAGAAACACCCAATAAGGCCTCTCTTTGAAAGATTCTTGTAGACGCTTCAGACAAATATTTAAAGTTTGTATATCCTGCCTGTAATGTACCCATAATAGCACCAGCACGGCAGGCCTTAAAAAATTCTTCTTTAGTTGTGCATTTTGCACCGTTAATTTCTGTTAGATTACAACCCTGCCAACCAGACTCACCGTCAATCTGTGGATACATACCAATCTCAACACATGGATTTGTAGTATGTTCTTTTGACTCTACAAAGTAAAATCCAGGCTCTCCAAACTCTTTAATAGACTGCATCGCATTAGAGAATTCTTCTTTTGTAATTTCATCTCTTACAATTACTGCAGAATTGTTTGATCTGCCACGTTGTGGATTGTCTACAAACCAATTACCAGTTTTTGCAGTTAACATTTCTTCATCATCTGGTGAGAATAAACATATCGTAGCACTACGTCTAACACCCCCAGCAAGGACAGCATCAGCAGCGTGCATACAAATGTCATACACATGAATAGGACTTAGCCTAGTAACGCCAGAGAGTACTAGACCTTGTATCATATGTTCGATCTTGTCTAGTGACTTGCGTAGTGGTTCTGGGCCCGGCGCCTTAAATCCACCACTGATTTCTGCACCTTTTGGTCTTACCTGAGACAAGTCAAAGTATACTTTACGACCTTCAAACTCTGGATGTGTACCACCACCAACAAAATAAGATGACATGAGCACACCAAGAGAATCCGCCCATCCTTCAATAGAATCTTCTACATTCCATCCTTTTGCCTGTTTCTTTCTTTCGGAAATTTTTGGTAACTTTTCTACATGATGTTTTTGTACTGAAAACCCAGCACCGGCGCCACATAGAAGGACATAGAAAAGTTCATTAAAAAATGCAGGTCTATCTGCATACGAGGATGTACAGTTATACATTCTCATTTGATGTTTAAGTAATTGATCTCCACCAAATTGTAAAGCTCGTTGGGCGCCCAATGCATATTTCAATTTATAAAGATTTTCAGCTTCATCAATCAATAATCCTAATTCTGGATTCATGATTTCTTTATAATATCCTCTATGCATATCCATTACTCTCGCAACAGATTCTTCCCAAGTTTCGTATCTATCTTTATCATCATTCCATCGGGAATATGATTCGTAAAATTTCGCCTGTGCCATCACAGAGCGAACATCAGTTTCCTTGCTAGTATTAACTACTTTCAACATCCGTTTACCCTTTTGTTATATTGTTGTATTTGTTTATTTGAGGGATATCAACATCTTTTCCAACTGTTGACTCTCAATTTTGCTTGAAGACCATAAGTGGTATTTTTACTTATAATCTGTTTTAGTTCAGAGGTGTCGATTCCAGACAATATTATGTCATTCAAATCTTTTTCTTTTACTTTTTCAGGCCATATCATAACCTTAAATCCGGCATCTATTAATTTGATATATTTGTCAACAATTTGTTTATTTCTTGGTTCGTTGTCCATAATAAACACAACATCTTTCCACTTTGTAAAATACTCTAAATCGATATCTGCTCCTGCCATTGCAACAGAATTTTCTAAGAACAATGAGTCCAAAGGGCCTTCTACTACATATACAGTTTTTGTTGGGTCCAATCTTTCTAGACCATAAATCTTTGTTTTTTCTTCATCTATTTTGATAGTGATATATCGCATACCACTTTGTTTTAATGCTCTACCCTGCAACGCAAAAACCTTGCATTCTGAATCAAAAAAAGGTATCACTAGTCGTTCTTCTTCAATTAGATTATCGTATCCAGTAGTTAACTCCGATACCATTGTTTTGAATTCTTTGGTATAATAGAGTAAATCCATCTTAGGAATTTTTCTTTGTATACAATATGATTTAGCTGGATGATTATCTGGTAGGTCAATGATTTTAGTGCCTAAACTAAAATCACATACCTTTGATTTTGTGAAAGTGGGAGCATCGAATTTGAATTCTGGAGTAGATATATTCTTTCTACTACCAGTTTGTCCAGATTTCCATTTTTCTAATACATATTCTTTGTGCAACTCTGGATCAATTTGTTTCATAAATGCAGACAAAGACATACTTGCACCACAGTTATGACACATGTAGTTAAAGTTGTTTTTACGTATGTATATGAAACCCCTAGTTTTATAGGATTTTTTCTTGGAATCACCGCATAACGGACATCTACAATTAAATAGATTCCTTCTCTTTTCAGAGAATCTTTCTAATTTTGCTCCAAGTCTGGATATATAGATTTTATCTACGTGTTGCATCATTACCTCGCGATTTAGATTACTAATATAACCTAAATTTCGGGTAATGTCAATAGATTATTTATTTAATTTGGGGGTAAATCTCTTAAAGATTGTCGTAATTCATCTCTAGTGACAAAATCGCCAGCTTCTTTGCGAATCTCACCAACTTCTTTTTCAAGATCTTTGATTTGATTTGCTTGTCTATTTAATGTGTCTCTAAGAGAAACACTTTCCGACAGTACTTGTGCTAAACCAACCTTTACGTCAACTAAACCAGTGCCAACCCAAGATAAAAATCCAACTATAAGAACCATCGCAACAGTTTGAATGCGAGTTTCCAATGCGTGAGCCTTTTCTTTATTATCTGTTACAATATCTGTTTTATCCATATCTACATATCTTTATTTTCGTAGTAATTTTTATACTCTAATATTATAACTTTTTGCTCACTCATATATCGTTTCATTTCTGTCACATTGATAGTTAATGCCTCGTAAGAATCGGTGTCAAATGCGAATAGTGCTAAACTCTTACCATTTACTTTCAATTCTTGTATTACATCATCAAAGTTTTCTTCAGTTACTACAATTACTTCAAAATCTTGCCATTCGAACGATTTCGGCATCTGTAAATTGAGTGGAATTTTTTCCACATATACTTCTTCGGTCACAACCTTTTCTTGAATACTACTACATGCAGTCAATCCAAGAAATACTAATACTATTAGAAGATATTTAGTCATTTTCAGTTCTCATGATTTCAAGTACACCACTTTTTAAAGTTTTTTCTATATCTTTATTTATAATCTTTTCAATTAACCCTGGCTTATTCTCTGCAAGGTATCCCAAATCATGTTCACTTAACTTATCGCGCAACTCATCAACCGAATTTGAGAGTTTTTCTCTTTCTTCACTTAATCTCACATTGACAGACAAAACTTCTTCAACATTTAAATTAAGTCTCTCTATTTCTGCAGTTTTACTATCAACTGCATTATTTAATTTTACCTGATTATCTTCTAATAACTCTATTTCTTCTTTCAAATTATCAGTATACCATAACCCACCGCCCAATGCAAGGAGTGGTACTACCACTGCTAAAATTTTAATTGTAGAAAACATATTTAAATCTCGTTATGTCTATGTAAAATCATCATTGTACCAGAAGATTGATCCATTAGGACTACTTTTTCTTTTGGTCTCTTTTTTATGTACTCCCTGATAGGATTTGCTTCCTGAGTTTCCATATATTTTTTCCATCGGGCAAATTTTTTCTTACCCTTCATCAATCCAACATATGTCTGAGTTTGTATAGGAAATACTTTCATCCCTGCAAACTTAGATGGTATACCTGTCAATCCGGCAACATTTGCGCCTGTGCCAACTGCATTGACAATTTCTTCTGACATTTCTTCTTCTACACATTCCTTTGCAAGTTGTGGATGTGTAGATTTAAACATTCTTTCAAGTTCTCTACTATTTATACCTGAGTAGGTTTTTGCAACCATTGCAGAATAGTAACCCACCGAATGTTTCAGTCCACGTTTTCCTGCCTCTTTCATTTTTCTATCTACAACACTTTTAAGTGCATTGACTGCGTGTTGATAAGTTTTTTTAGGAACTGCAACACCTTCTACCAATTCTACAGATTCAAAGTAAGAGTCACTTAAAGCACTTTCCTGTAAATTAATATAATCCATCAACATAGATTCCATCAATTCGTACTCATCTTTAGAAAAACCATCTCTACTTTCTTTCAATAATGCAAAGGCTGCACTATATGATGCAATTCGAGACTTTCCAAATGGAAATTTTTCTAAAACTCTCTTTAGATTGAATACCAATCTATGAAAAATTGTATAGGCCTGTTTTTCTTTTGCAGTTTCTAATTCAGCAGTCTTTTTTAACTGTTTACCATTTTTATCAATAATGCCCAGTTTATAGGCTTCCATCTGTTCCCACTTGTTAGTAAGGGTTTTTAGAAACTGATATGCAATAAATGCATTGAATACTGATGCCATAACTTAATCCTCTTTAATACTATTTATTATACTGTAGTCTCTGGGTCAACATTATGTGCGTTAGTTGTGTTTGTATCTGGATATGATCTACCATCCCCCCATATAATTCTAACAGCTCCAGCACCTCCAGTGCCGCCGTACCAACCACCATACGTATGACCTTTTCCCGACCCACCGGCACCATAACGCCAAGAATTACTTGCAGCAGTTGGGTCCGTTGATTCGCCACCAGAACCTGCTCGCGAGCTCGAAGTACCAGTTATACCCTTTCCGTAAACACCTACTCCACCACCATTATACCCCCCTGAGTTACCACTACCATTCCAAGTGTATGTGATTGATGCACCGGCACCATTCGAAGCAGGATTAGGCGAATTATAATCACCACCTTGACCAGTATATCCACCAGCACCACCACCACTTCCACCAGAAGCTTGACCACCATAATAATCTGAACCCCCAACTCCACCACTACCACCGCCGGATGTTGTACCAGAAGTTGATGCATGTTCAGTGCCGTGTGTCGCAGCTCCCCTACTATTGATGTGATTAAGATGGTTGCCATTGTAGTTATACCACATGCCGGGCCCGCCGCCTGATCCGTGGACGATTTTTGTTGCACTACTTAAACTACTACTTCCATATGATATCCAAGAATCACCTCCTGATAGTCCATTGGAGTTTGAGCTATTTCCGCCCCATTCACCGGCTGTATCTCCGGCAACTTTAATGTAAAGTGTGTCTCCAGGCGTAACAGAAATATTATCCATCCACGCCAAACCGCCACCAGAACCTCCTGTTGCGCTACGATAATTACCAGCAGAAGCACCAGAGCCACCGGCACCAACTGCAACTGCAGAAATACTCGTCAATCCATCTGGTACGACCCAAGAATGTGTACCTGCCGTAGTGAATATTACACTAGATGCAGCGGGGGCAAACGCAAGAGAAATTGTACTAGCAAATGATACATCTGACACACCATCTGAGGCGATTATTGTGAGAGTAAATTCACCAGTATCTGCTGAATCTGTACTTGGTGTAATAGTAAATACATTTTCGTTCTGCGAAATAGTAGCAACATCTGGTATACTCGCACCAGAAATAGATGAAGTTTCATAACTCCATGTTAAGGTGAACCCTTCAGGGTCTGTCGAATTTGCAGTTATAACAGTAGCAGTACCATCAATTGATAACGAATAACTTGATTGAACATTGGATATTGCGTTTGGTGGGTCTTGTGTTAGTGCGATACCGAACCAAGTTGTACCATTTGTGATAAACAACGTATTACTAGAATTCACAAATGCCATATCTCCAGCAGTTAAATTTGTTGTTGGCAAATCACCAAAGTTTGCATAAGTAGTTGTACCACCACCATCTAATAGTCCAGTACTGTCTGCCAGTTCAGAAATATCGTTATTTACTGTACCAGTTAAAACTCTCCACACACCTGTAACTGCGGAGTATCTAAAAGAACGTCCTGAGATTGAAACTTCTTGTCCATCTGTAGGACTGCTTGGAAAATCTATTGCCATTTTTTATTCCTCTTATCCATCTGACCATGATTGGTTTTCAGCGCCGGTCGATGCACTTGCATTAATTTGTACTTCTTCTACTGTAGTTGCGGTAGGGTCTATTGCCTGAATTGCAGATAAAATTGCAGCTGCGTTATCAGATGTAATGTCAACAGAAACAGAATACGCCGCACTAGAAATTTCCCCAACTAATCTTCTTATAGAATTTCTAGTATCTGTTGGATCGACTAAACCACCTTGCAATCTTCTTATAGAATTTTCTACAACCCCATCACCAAAAACATCGCCAGTTTTTCGTGCAATGCCATTTATAGGTGGTGGATTTGTAGTTATAATCATTTTATATTATCCTATGAAAATGGTACATTATCTTCTGGAAATGCATAGGTGGCGTTTTGAATTGCAGATGCTTTATCTGCGTGTCCTGTTTTATGAGTCTTGAATGCGCGATATCTTACAGAACCATCTAGTATTACATCACCCCTGTCAAAATCGTTATTACTTGTTCTATATATATTTATCAATCTTCCTTGTCGCGGATCGCCGGTGAAACTGCCATGATCTTGGTGAGGTTTGTATTGCAGTGGAATTAATGGATGGATATCCTCTCCGCCTGTGCCCTTCATTGAATATACATTATTTCTTGGTGATGGAAATATAGATGGCGAATCGTTATATGTTGTTTCTTGATCACCCCAATGATTTTGATCACTAGTATCGTCCGAGCCAGAGTTTCTAATAACACCATCCTGATCTACATATTGAGGCATGGCCATTCCCCATGTTGGAGTCGTCGCATTAGCTGATAGAGTTGGATTTGACATAACATTCTGCCACGAAGACCACATTACAGGAGTTGGACAATATGAACTATAACTAGAATATGCATAATTGTCATATGTACCATTGTGTTCGAGATCATTTACACAAAACCAACCCTGATCTTGTTGGGTGGGTGTTCCAGAACTCACAACCAGTATCATAAATGTTGTATCATTTACAATCATGTGAATACTATCTAAGTCATTCAGACCGTCATGACCAACTTTATATCCAGATGTTGTGTCTGATGAACTACCGCCTGAATTCATGCCCCAAGTGTGGACATTAGAAGAGCTGTTATATGGATAAAAATTGGCGTAAGATGATGATCCCATATTACATCTAAAACCTCGAGCATAGTGAGGATATGATGAACTTGTACTTCCATACGCCGGCGCGACACCATATGACACTTGAATTACTCTTGACGGTGTATATGCTGCATTTGCTGCGCCAGAACCCTGTCCTGTTGCATAAGATTTCTTGTTAATCGCACAGAACCCATTGTTACTATAGTTATCTTGAAACGATTGCTCTTGCGGCGCGGTATGAGAAGTATATATTCCTGTCGTTGGTCTTGATCCTGCAATATAAGACATCCCATGATTGATATAAGTACCATTGGTATTAGCAATGTTCCCGCCGGATACAACGATGTTATATATCGCTTCTATAAGATATCTTGCGCCAGATGACGAAGACGTATTAATCGGTTTTAAATATACATACATTATTCTTCATCTCCTGTAAATTCTATCCAGACATTATCTTCGTCTTTTAAATTTGGATATGAAAGTAATTCTCCATCGACACTTTCAACACCGACTACGATTTCTTTATAACCAGTAAATGCACTACAATAATCATCTGTAAAATACTGTAAATTAGTATGTTCAACCGAATCAGATTCAGTTCTCCATACCTTAATTTCTTCAATAGAATCTGGTATTTTATATTTTTCTCTATATTCTGCAATTTCTTCTGCCGAGAGTGCCATGGCAATATCTCCTTATGAGTATGTGAATGTAATAGTTAAATCCGATCCTGCCGTAGAACTACCAACTTGTGTTATATCTACAGTTAAATAATCGTCTTCAACCATTGTTATGTTTGGTGTATTATTTATAATCTTCGTACCCCCGTCTAGGAGTGTTAATGTCGCGGCAGTATTTCCATTTTTATTAATCGTTATATTTATATCAGATCCTACTGGCGCGGTGTCAACTCGTGCTACTATTTTACTTAATGTAGTTGTTGCTGTTGGTGAGTACCATCTTTTTGTTCCTGTCGTTACTTCTAAATCACCCGTCTGTTTTAAATTTACATAACTATTTGTTGAAATACCTTCGGCCGAGGCAACGGCAGTAACCCATCCTGTACCAGCCTTGAAAATATGCATTGTATTTGTATCTTCTGCAAACGCCAAGTCACCGTTTACATTTCCGACAGCAGGAAGATATGATGCATCACTATAAATCTTTACAGAAGCAACTAATGATGTACCATCTGGAGCGACTAAGGTTGCAGTACCCGCAACTTCTTTAATTTTGTTTTTAAATGCCGGAGTGTTCTCTACGTAAGTCGCCAAATCTTGTGGTACAAACTTTGATGTATTTGCATCATATACGATACACATTTGATTGACAAGAGATGGAATAGGTCTTAATTCTATTGCATTTGCATGTCCTTCTTGTGCATGTTGGCCATAAATTACATAGTTTCCATTTTCGTTTGTTTCTACCGCGAGATCCTTAATTTGTATAGTGCCGCGCATAGCAGAATGTACACCACATTGATAATATAATGTGTCTGGTGCATTTGCATCTACTGTAATCACTAATTGCCCAGTTTCGTTTCGCGAACCTGTCACGCCTGTTGTATATTCTCCAACATAAGAACCAGCAACATAATTTGTACCGTTATCTGTTGTTAAATAAAATGGGTGTCCTGTAGCGGTCAAATCAAAAGTATATGTTCCACCTCTTCTCCAAGGGCCTAATTCTGGATTACTACCCATTTGTATACCTGTGAATGTATAGGCTCCTGTGGTAGTACCGACTGTATATGAAACGGTTGGTGCAGTCAAAGTCGGTGGTGTAATAGAATTAGGTACTTGAAATGACAATCTTTCCACAGATGTTGAATTGCCGTCATTGATATCTGGATGTGTGTGATTTACCGTTGTGATTGTAGGCCATGAAACCAAATTCTGAGTGCCAGCGCCTTCTATCCATTTCAATTTAAACGAATGTGATTGTGTCATATCACCATATTGAGTGTTTGCAAAGTTGTTTATTTGGTATGTACCCTGCATATAAAGTGGTGCTACTTTCTGTATTGTATTGGTAATTGCAGTTCTTGAATATGGTAAAGAACTTGTCAACCATGTCCATTGCCAAGGACTACCGTGGCCAGCGTGATTTGATGCAACTTGAATTTCTAACACCTCTGGAGCAATTGTTAAATCGACATTAGATAGATCTTCAATATCCTCAACATCGTCAACAATAGGTTGTTTGACACCATTTTTTGTTGTTTCTTTTTTCAGTCTACCAGTACTAGTATCGACTTCAAATTTTACACTGTTGTTTCCACTACCAACTTTCAATTTTGTAAATTCAATACCATCTAAACCCGATTTAATAGTCTCGTCACCCAAATAAAGTGTATCTCCATCCATATATAAGTCACGAAATTTCTTGGTTGGAGAACCTAAATCGTATGATAATGTTGTATCTGGTAATACATGTCCAGTAATAGGACCATTAATAGGCGCAACAGTGATTTCCCACGTACCTGTCGTAGTATTATACGCATATCCTTCGTGAGTATCCCCATCACTTGGACTATTTGGAAAATTAATTGCCATGTTCTATTATCCTTCTAGTGGCGCTGATGGAATATTGCCGGTTTCATCGGGCCCGGTGTATCGAGCCAAACCTTGAGTAATTCTTATGTCCTGCATGTAGCCGTCTAAATATCTTGCAGGCGTGCTACCTGTACCACTATTACCAATAACCATCACATCCCCAGCGCTTTGATAGGTTGCAGATTCAGTAAAAGTAGAATAACGAGTGCCATCTATATAGACGTTATAAACCCCAGAAGACGTTCTGGAAAAAGCTAAATGATACCAAGTATCAAGACTTACAGGATTAGGACTTTGTACTTCGTGGTTGCTACTTGTTGTATAAAGAACAAAAGCTATTTTTCTACTACCAGATGTTTTAAACCTAATTCCAAAGGGTGGATCAGTGCTTGAATATGAGGCTGATTGAAACATATGCATAAAACCGCTTGCATCAGGATGGTTGTCAAAATAAACCCAAGCTTCCCAAGTGCAGGCTTGGCTTAAATCCAATACTCCATTTAAATTTATTAAATCATCTACACTATCAAAAGACATTGACTTAGTGTTACTAAATTTAGCCTGAGTGGTTGTGCCAGTAATATTTCCTTCTAGCTTTAGGTTATTACCTTGCGATTTATCAATAATAGAGGCATCTGTGCCTTTGATGTGTAGGGATGCGCCTGAGGATGATAGCGGTGCAGTTGGTGGAGTGAAGCTTGAAGTGTAACGAACTGTATCGGAAATTCTATAATCGGAATAATATATTTCGGCGTCATTTATAGTTCCATTATAACGATATACGTTTATTCCCATATCGTAATTGCCGATACCGTTATAGTTCCAGTAATAACTGTTAGTGTAGGTCTTGGTGCCTGAATTTACAAGCTCCCCATCTACCCAAAATTTATAAGTACCGCCGGTAGATCCATTATACTCGTGTGTTATTGCAACATGGTGCCAGTTATTTAATTTAAAATTGCCAGTACTTGTCGTATGTGTCACTCTGTTAGATCCATCATACGTTTGCATATTAAAGCTGCCGTTTGTTAACAAATTAAACGCTGAAACCCGTTTTAAGGGGCTAGTTGTATTTGGGCCTTGAGTTAACATATTTGAATGACCAGTACTGCTACTTACAAAATAAACCCAAGATTCAACTGTATAATCATTAGCACCTAAAGTTGGTGGATTGCCTATTGTTAAAGCATCCCCATTACCATCAAAATATACAGACCCACCGTGATCTGTTGCTGAATATTCAACGTAATCTAACGGGCCATATGCTTTAATTTCTGGTGGCCCATAGTAGTTATTTATTTGAGGTGCATTTCCAGAGTAATCTACAAAGTTACCGCCTACCATAAGAAGTACAGTGTTGGTTACGTTTGTTGGCTTTTCTAAAATACTGCTTGAACTAGGCGTAATTGCTGTTCCGTTCACTACTCTCAGATTTGCTATGTCACCAAAATCAGCCAAGCCAATTTGAGTATTTGAATTACTGCTATAAATTCCCACAGTAGAAGGAACGCTTACAGACTGGCCCAAAGTTCCGTTATAATACAACTTTAAAGTATTATCAGAAGTGTTCCTTAACAAACATACGTGTGTCCAAGTATTGGCTGAGAGAACGCTAGTAGCAGACAATTCGTAATCTGTTCCATTGTCACCTCTGTAAGTTGCATAAAGCCCAGTACCGTTTTGATAAATTGAACCTTTACCGTTGCCCATACTACTAATTCTATTTTGATAAAATCTTCTACTTCCCGACGAAGTATTTGGCGGCCTAATCCACATTTCTATAGTAAATGCGTTTGTTCCCATATTAAAATCAGAAGTAGACCCTTCAGCAAAATTTAAGCTGGCTCCGCTACCAAAATTCATTGAATAACCGCCGCTGCGGTGCGGGCTAAAAGTACCCGCCGTAGTATCGCCAACAGGCGTTAAAGTTACGTTAGATGAACTATCGGTGATATTATTGTTATCAGACGTATCTGTGGCAGTCGCCAATAAGGTTGTATATCTACTATTTGTAACTGTAAAGACAAAATCTAATGTAAAATTAGATTGCGAACCAGACTCACCACCCTGTCCATCTGCGGCAGCGAATCTTAAAGTAAAAGTACCAGCGTCTGCAGCGTCTGTGCTTGGTGTAATAGTAAATACATTATTAACATTAGTTACTGTTGTACCCCCAAGCGAACCTGAGATGACGCTATGTGTCCAAACAATTGGAAATCCTTCTGGGTCAGAAGAACTTAATGTGACTGTTGTTGGAGTACCATCTGCGGCCAAGTCATATATTGCTGCATTTCCAGTGATACCACTAGGAGATGCATTTTGTAGTGATGACATTAACCACCACCCACTTAAAAAATAAACATACATCTTATTAACACTAGATACTAATGCCATGTCACCGGCACTTGGGGATGCTGGCAATAAATCATGCGTGGCAACTACTGTTGTAGATCCTACAGTAGA
>ENA-UZXC01000644-UZXC01000644.1-metagenome-genome-assembly--contig:-Day-2-25m-contig-644_pt1 | contig 115116 bp, 112 predicted proteins | sample MGYA00260340_ERZ794900 | MGnify/ENA metagenome assembly ERZ794900 | reverse complement strand
TATTGAGTAAAAAGTAATTTACCTGTTTTTATGTCCCAAAATTTGGTTGACCCATCATTTTCTCCTGAAGTCACAATAAATCGCTCCGATAAATCAAAGGACACTTCTGTTATACCTGTAAAATGACCCTCAATTGTTGCCACTGTATTTGTCAGTTTATTGGTTATAACACCATTGTTTCGAGAAGATGATTGAAACATGTACTGTCCACTTAAACTTTCTTTCAAAAGTGGGCAGTCAATTGACAAACCCTTAAAATCTTGACTATCTATTAGCTGAATAGGCCAGTTTTCTTTTGTTGCAGGATATAATGTACTATTATCATAAGCATATCGTTTATTACCACTAATAATCTCACCTTTACCACCAAAATGTACATTGCATGGACCATAGGTATCCTCTTCATACCAAGCTAAAAGAAAGTCATCTGTATGAGCAGCATAGAGCATTATGGCTCCGCTTATGTTATCCCAAACCAGCAACAAATCTTCCTCTGGCAATAAGTCAAAACCGTCCCAAATGCTACCTGCTAATTGCTTATAGGTAAGGCTATTTTTACTTTTAAGTTGTTGGTTATCTACATCATATTTATATAAATTATTTTTATTATCTAAAATAAGTAATAGACCTTCCGACTGCCAAAATTCACATTGAATAGGGCGGCCATCACTGCATTTAAACTTTCCTAGTTGTTTCGCTGTTTGAACATTAAATATGTAAACAGAACTGTCTCTTGACGCTACAGCCATTAATTTTCCGTCATCACTTATTTCAGCATGTTCAATGGACTTCTTACCCAAGATGTAGGTATTCAGCAGATTCATCTTTTTCAAATCATATATTCTTAAAGACTCCGCTTGAAATGAATAAGCCAATAAATAGTTGCCATCTTTGCTAAATTCTAGACGTTGGGTTTCTTTATAATCATTTAATACGCCTACAACATTTCCGTTTACCATATCTTGGATAATGATTGACTTATCATACCCTTTACCTCTAAATCCAGTATTAATAGAAAACGTAACCATTATCTTACCATTTGGTGAAATCTTACTTATGACAGAAGATTCAGCAAGATTGCGAATAGTTTTTATTAGGCTTGTAGATTTAGAAAAATAGATGGCAATTTCAGTTTGGTCACTCGAAACAATTAAGTTACCTGAAGGACTTAGTTTGGGTTTGGCTTCAAGATTCAAGCCTGTATACGTTTGTATTTGTTTTATCTTTTTAAAATCCGGTCCGGAGCATTCATAAAGTTTAGATATGGTAGAAACTATAAGTTGTTTGTTTCCTTTACTAAAGAAACATGAAACCACAAGTTCATTGGGTCCAAATTCCTGTTGACCTACTATCTTACCGGCCCCAATATTATGGACTTTTATTTTGTTGTCATTGGCTCCAGATGCTATGAACTGGTTATCATCAGAAAATGATAAATCATTAATTCTACTATTTATGTGGCTCGCAAAATCTGATTTAATCTTACCAGTGGCAACCTCTAAAATTTCTATTCCTGAGCCATTTGATGCAGTTTTTCTATTACCAATGGCTAGAAATGTTCCATCATTACTAAATTTTAAAAGGTCTGTTGAGCCAAATGATGTCCAAATTTTCTTTTCCTTTTCAATATCCCAAATCTCAATATACTTATTTGTCTGTAGAGCTACTAATTGTTGCTTACTACTTTTAGCAATAGGTTTTCTCTGTTGGAATTCAGGTATTTTAAAGGTACTCCAATTTTTAGTTTTAATATCTTGTTTATTGACCGTATTATTTTTATCAATAAAGTATATTTTATTAAATTCTTGATCCAAATACAATATGCTAATGGAAGTAGAATGCTTTTTTAGTGTATCTGTTTTATTCGTTTTTATAGAATAACTATATAAGTTAGAATCTGTGATATATACTAAAACTCCTCCAGTTTTATGCCAAGAAAAATCTGTGATTTTTGAGAGTTGCTTAATGGATGCTCCAGTTTCGATATCCCACAAATACAAATTTTTATTTACATCATACGTAGCAAGGTACTTATCGTTAACGCTAATTTTCTTTTGTTTGATAATGGGTATGGTGTGACCAATAGGAACAGCTAATCTCGTCTTTTGTCCAAAGGTGTTTAACTCAATACTAAGTAGAATTAAAATGCTAAAATATTTATAATAAAATCTCAAACCAAACCTGTTACTGTAAGGTGGTAAATTTAAACATTCTTAAGTAATATTTATAGAGCGGTTGAATGATTAACAGAAGAACTATTTTGAGAAATAAATTTTCGGTTTTGTTGGCTTCCTTTAAGAATTTTTGAATAAGCAGGGATTTACTTTTATCCTATTGACTAGAAGAAAGAATGAGTGCAGCACGGCTCGTTAATCTAAAACCCATAATCAATGCATTCGATGACCTTTTGAAAGTGTTTTATTCAGCTTGGAGATATATATTACCCTTGTATCTAGTAAACTATAGCCTATATTTATTGAGCTGAGATGAATAATGAGAACTTAGCTGCAGGTTTATGAGAAACTTTTGTATTTTGTCCGCTCAAATCTATGTATTCCCTGATAGGAAATAATTAAACCACTTATAAATAAAGTCACATGAAAAAAATCATTATTCTTATTTTTATTTCACTCTTTAGTTTTGAGAGTAATGCTCAAGTCATCACGGGTTCATTAATGCACGATGGTATGCAACGAGACTATGTCGCTTATATTCCTCTTAATTATTCAAATGCCAACCCAGTACCTTTAGTTCTGAATTTTCACGGATTTACCAGTAATGGATCAGCTGCACTTACAGTTAGTAATTTTCAACCAATAGCAGATACTGCTAATTTTATTGTAGTATGTCCAACAGGTAGCCCTTTACCTTTTGTAAACATTAATCATTGGAATGTTGGTGGCTTTACAAATACTAGCTCTGCAGACGATGTTTCTTTTACTGCTGCATTAATAGATACACTGGAGGCTGATTACAACATAGATTTAACACGAGTCTATGCTACGGGATTTTCTAATGGTGGTTTTTTTAGCCATAAACTTGCGTTTGAATTAAGTGATAGAATAGCAGCTATAGCATCAGTTAGCGGAACTTTTACGCCTCAAATGATGATGAATAGATTGCCAACACACCCAACTCCTGTGCTGCAAATCCACGGAACATTGGACCCTACGGTACCTTACTATGGAACAATTTTAAATGGAGGTATGGCATCAGTAGATACAGTAATAAACTATTGGATTAACTATAACAATTGCGACACCATTGCAACTGTTACAGCACTTCCAGATATAAGTACAAACGACGGGAGTACCGTTGAGCATTATGTTTATGGCAATGGAGATGAAGGGGTTACAGTAGAACTTTTAAAAATTACAGGAGGCCTACACGACTGGCCAGGGTCAAGTGGAAATATGGATATTTCAGCTTCTCGTGAAATATGGAAATTCTTATCTCGTCACACTAAAACAATCGCTGGATTAAATAATTTAGAAGATAAAATAGCTGCCATTAATATCTTTCCAAACCCGACAGCTAATTATATTAATGTAAAAAACTCTTCCAATGATGATTTATTTTATAACCTCTGCACTTTGTCTGGAAAGGAAGTTATGTCAGGCAAACTCAAAGCAGGAATAACTCGATTGGATATTAGTCAATTAACAGCGGCTATGTATTTTTTCAATATCAATAATTCTACATTGAAAATTATAAAAATAAACTAGCTTTGGTCACCCGTTAGGAAAGAATATCCTTTTATTTAATTCTAACGCCTATTCTTATAAGTTGTATTCTCTGCTGCTAAACATTCAAAAAAATACCTGCGTTAATAGTGTTGGACATTCTTTTAAGACATAGAAACTCTTTTTCTGATGTCTGATTTATGTTCATAGATATCTGTTTCTATACTTAAACTCTTTACAGGATGATTGCTTGGACCTATAAAATGCTTTGTTTCATACTTTCTAAGGCATCATAGAATGAAGCTATAGTAAACAAAACAGCCGCAAAGTAAAATACTGTGCGGCTGGCTAAATTTATTTAGTTAACAATTACTTTTCGTAAGTCATTTTAAGATTTTGTTTGACTATATGTCGTGCTATAAACAATCAGTTTTGGGGTAGACTGAACTAGAATATTACAATGAGCTAATTATTAAGTTATTAACCCGGCAATATAAAAGTGATTAATCTACCTAATTTTGTAAGAGTCATTACTCCTTTTGCTTAAAATTATAAAAATACTGTTTCTAATTACTCTATGTGCTCGTTGTTTCGGACAAAATAACGATTCTTTAATATCTAATTGGCAAAACACAAGCTTGCCTGATAGTTCAAGAATACAAGCTGTGTATGAATATACTTGGCATATGTTTCTTTTTTCTAACAAAGACAGCACCCAATTATATGCTAATAAACTTGAACAATTTGCCAGAGATAATGATAATAAAAAAGGAATTTCAAAAGCATATCAATTACTATCCATTTCAAATCACGTTTCTGGAAACCTAAAATTAGCATTGGACTATGCACAGAAAAGCTTGGTGTTTGAGCAAAATTTGGGAGACAAATACAACATTGCATCAACTCTTAACAACATTGGCTTACTTCATAAAAGTTTGGGTAAACATGCGGAGGCACTAAGTGCTTATAATCAAAGTTTAGCATTGCACCAAAGCGTTAAAGACTCAATAGGTATAGCAAACTCATACAACAATATGGGAGTAATTTTTAATCTTCAAGGTAATACTTCCAAAGCTCTTAATCTATATTTAAAGAGTCTTCAGATAAGTGAATTAATAGGAGATTCTAGTGGAATGGCAGATGGCTACAATAATATTGGGTTAATATATTCAGATTTAGAAAATTACACTAAAGCCCTATCCTATCATAAAAAAAGTCTATCCATTCAAAGGAACAGGAATAACCCTAAAGGTATTGCCATGTCTTTAAGTAATATTGGCAATTGCCTTAGTACCAATAAACAATATACTGAGGCCGAAGAATACTTTAACAAAGCCTTACGGAAAATGGAGGAAATAGGCGATAGAAAAGGAATTTCGGTTGTGCTAAATAATTTAGGCTCTATTTATAGAAATACAAATAAGATTAACAAAGCGAAGTCTTCCTTTGACAATAGCATAAAAATTAAAACACAAATTGAAGATAAAGTTGGACTTGCAATATCATATCTTGGGCTTGGTAATCTGTACTTAGAAACTAAAAAAGTAAATAAAGCCATTTTAGCTTGCTCTAAAGCATTTACAATAAGTAAAACTCATAATCTTTTATTAGAACAAGAAAGTGCTTGCAAATGCATTTACAATGCTTTTAAAGCACAAGGAAATGCTAAGAAAGCTCTTAATTTCTTTGAGCAAGCCGAAAAATTAAAAGACAGTTTAAAAGCCAATGAAACTCAAAAACTTTTGCAACAAATGGAGTTTCATAAAGCGGTATTAGCAGATAGTATTTATGAGATGGAAAAGGACCGAAAAATAGAAGAGTCTCATAAAAAAGAAGTATTTCAAAAAAATATTTTTACAGCCATTGCTTTAGTAATTGCAATTTTTGTTCTTGTAATTACTGGCTTTGTTTACAATAGACTAAAGTTTGTTAGAAAAGCAAAGGATGAAATAGAAAATGAAAAAGACAGAAGTGAAAAGCTGCTATTAAATATTTTACCTCAAGAAATAGCAGAAGAACTTAAATCTAATGGCCAAGCAAAAGCCCGTGAATTTGAATTGGTGACCATTCTTTTTTCAGATTTTAAAGGGTTTACCGGGATATCTGAGAAACTGAGTGCTCAAAAACTGGTAGAAAACATAAACGAATGTTTTAAAGTGTTTGATGGTATAATGGAAAAATATTCCATTGAGAAAATAAAAACCATTGGAGATGCTTATATGGCAGTTGGCGGCCTACCATTGGCCGATACTAATTCTGTTAAAAATACGGTTTTAGCTGCAATTGAAATGCAAAATTTTATTGCAACCTTAAAAGTTAAAAAGATTGCCAACAATGAAGAATGGTTTGAAATGCGTTTAGGATTACATTCTGGAGCGGTGGTAGCTGGAATTGTTGGGGTTAAGAAATTTCAATACGATATTTGGGGAGATGCTGTAAACACGGCAAGTAGAATGGAAAGCTATGGAGAAGTGGCAAAAGTCAATATTTCAGAAGCTACATATAATCTTATCAAGGATGATTCCTCTTTTACATTTGAGCATAGAGGGAAAATAAATGCAAAAGGTAAAGGTGAAATAGAGATGTACTTTGTATCACTTGCTTAAATTTAAAATTGGTTTAGTACTATTTTTAAAATGTCCTCTTTTAGATAATCTACAAACCATTTTAAATTTGGCAAAATTTGGGGTTCTTTAAAAAAATATTTGGCCAAGATAATTCAAAGATTGGAAGTGCTAAACTAACAACTAAATCAGAGCCAAAAATTGATAATCAGGCTCTTAATAAAGATTATAATAAAGCGATAATTCAATTAAGAAAGTTAGAAACAATTGCTATTTACCTACACCAAAAAAGGTAGATGCATCATTTAATACAAACTCAAAGTTTTGGGGGTATCCATATCTAAGAAACAATAAAGATTGGCCTAGATGCTCAAAATGCAATAACCATATGCATTTTTTTCACAAATAAACAAGAGTCAAATTCCAGCGAAAAACAATACTGAAAATTATGAAGTTAACAATCACGATGGCAATTCTACTCTTGTGCAACTGTTTTTATGCACTAATGAAAAATATGATTGTATTTATGATTGTGAGGCGTGGGAACCTTTTTCTAAAGATTCTGTTTGCAGAACTATACAAACAGATGGTCCATCAAAGGAGATTCAACCACTAATTGAAGATTTATTCCCTGAAAAACAGGTATTATTTTGGCACGCACATAAAGACTATCCTATTTATGAGGAAAGGGTTTTAGATATTCTTAAATATGAAGAAGAAGTAAATGAGATGATGGATGAAAGAACAGAATTTGAAACACTAGAAGGTGAAAAATTATGTGGTTGGCCTTTTTGAGTTCAAGGAAAAGAGTACCCAAATGACCGTAAATCAGACAAACAAATGGAGCTATTATTACAACTAGATTCTGAGCGTAATTTGCCTTATATTTATGGTGACTCTAGTATAGGACATATCACCATTAGTCCTGATAATAAAGATGAAGCAGCCTTTGGCTGGGCTTGTTAATAAAAAACTATAATTAGTTCACTGCAACCTTGTAAGTTGGGTCTTCCAGTACATTAACATCTATAAGCTTATCCGCATTCTTCAGCAATTGTCTACAGTCTGCACTTAGGTGCCTTAAGTGTACTACTTTATTTACTTTAGCGTAACGTTCTGTTAATTTGTTTACGGCTTCAATTGCACTCATATCAGCTATTTTACTTTCAGCAAAATCAATAATCACTTCATCTGGATCATTTTTAATATCAAATTTTTCTGCAAAAACTCCGGTACTGCCAAAAAACAAAGGTCCATATATTTCATAATGCTTTATTCCGTCATCATCAATATACTTTCTTGCTCTAATTCTTTTGGCACTTTCCCAAGCGAAAACCAATGCTGATATAATTACGCCTATTAAAACTGCTAAGGCTAGATTATGCATAAAAACAGTAATTAATATCACTATAATCATAACAAAAATGTCGTGTTTTGGCATTTTATTCAGAGCTCTAACACTTACCCACTCAAAGGTTCCAATGGCAACCATTACCATAAGACCAGTAAGTGCAGCAATAGGAACTTGTTCAATTAAACTTGAACCAAACATTACAAATACCAAAAGCATTAGTGATGCTACAATTCCAGAAAGTCTTGCTCTTGCTCCATTACTTATATTGATTAAACTTTGTCCTATCATAGCACAACCTCCCATACCAGAAAAGAAACCTGTTATGAAGTTTGCTGCTCCTTGTGCTACAGCTTCTTTATTTCCTGAGCCTCTTGTTTCTGTAATTTCATCTACAAGATTTAACGTAAGTAAACTCTCAACCAAACCAACAGCCGCTACAATAACTGCATATGGTAATATAATCTTTATGCTTTCTAAAGTAAAAGGCACTTCTGGAATATGAAATGGGGGAAAACCACCTTTAATAGATGAAATATCTCCTACTGAAGTAGTATCTAAATTTAATAATTTTACTAATCCAAAAACTGCAAGAATTGCAACCAAAGAAGAAGGAACAGCTTTTGTTAATTTTGGAAGTCCCCAAATAATGAGCATCGTTAAGATTACAAGACCAAGCATTATGTATAATTGAGGTCCTGTCATCCACTCTTTAATACCAACAAGAGACTCAATTTTAAAATAATCCATTTGCGACATAAAAATCACTATAGCTAAGCCATTAACAAAACCGAACATAACAGGCTGCGGCACAAGCCTAATAAACTTACCTAATTTTAAAAAACCAGCAACCATTTGTATAAGACCTGCTAAAACTACAGTAGCAAAAATATATTCCACACCGTGGGTTTTGGCTAAAGCAACAATTACGATAGCAATTGCACCAGTTGCCCCAGAAATCATTCCAGGTCGGCCACCAAAAATAGAGGTAATTAGCCCAATGCTAAATGCAGCATACAAACCAGTTAACGGGTTTAAACCTGCTACAAAAGCAAACGCTACAGCCTCTGGAACTAGGGCCAAAGCAACCGTTAGTCCAGATAAAATTTCTGAGGTATAATTAACCGATTGCTTAAAATCGAATAAGTTTAAATATCTTTTCATTGTTGGTTTCTTCTATTGACTTATATCAATTTTTAAAAGTCGGCAAAAGTAGAATTTCTAATGATAATGAGAGAGAATAGCAAGTTATTTATTTAAAGCTTTAGGCACCACGAGTAAAACTTCTTCTTTGTCTACTTTAACCAGTCCAGGTGTAGCACCTTTCGGTTTTCTTACAAACTTTCTTTCAGTGTACATTACCGCAGCCAAGCTTTCATTTTTAGATTTAGAGTAAAATGCAGCTAATTCTGCTGCTTTTTCCACAGTTGAACTATTAACTTTCTTTTTACTGGGATTTCTTATTATAACGTGGCTGCCACTTACAGATTTGGCATGTAGCCATACATCATTTTTAGATGTATAAGACCTTAACAACTCGTCATTATCTTTTGCTCCCCTGCCAATTCTAATTTCATACCCATCTATTTCTGTTGTTCTGTAAGGCAATCTTACACCTTTTTTAATGTCTTTCTTAGTTGATTTCTTTACAATCTCTTTGAAATTTTCAAGTTTCGAAAATGTCTCAATTTCCGCCAACTTTTGAATTATTTTCTTTTTAATTGCAGCAAGGTTTTGCAGCACAAAGTCTATTTGCCTGCTCTCATTTTTAGCTTTACGATAGTAACGCTCAGCATTTGCTTGCGGTGTTAATTTAGAATTTAATCGAATTGCAACATCAGTTCCATCATCAAAACTTTGTAGCATAACATTTTTTTCACCTTTTTTAACTAAGTGCATATATGCCATTAGTAAATCTGCCTTTTCTCTAAACGATTTAGAATTAGATAGTGCTTCGAGTTTTCTATTGAGAGACTTCTCTTTATTTCTAAGAGCTTTTAAATCTCTATTTAATAGCGAGTTATAATTCGCCTTTGTTTCAATAAAAACTTGATGCGAAATGTATAGCCTTGAAAAATTATCTAAAGCATCAATGCAAGAATCAAATGAAGAAATTTCACTATTAGGTGCATAAGAAAATGAATACTTCTTTTCCTCTTTATTTACATAAATCGTTTTTGAAAGATACGATTTTCTAAACCCTTCAATAATTTTTAGTTTAGACGAGTCATCCGCTTCCAAAAAGCCTTTTTGATTCAACTCATCTGCCTGATTTACTGAAAGAAAAGGGAGTTGCTTCCTAAAGTCTTGATTCACATCAAACTTAGAAAGAAGGTTTTCAATAAAACCTTGTGTATCTACATTTACATCAAAAGCTTTACTATGTAAAGGAAACCTATAATGGTTTTCATTATCCTGATACAACGCAATCTGACTAAATTTACCAAAAAGAAGAAAATAAAGAGCAAAGCCATTGCTAAACTTCAATACAAACCGTCGATCATACGGATAAGAGATTACATCTGTAACAAAACAGCTATTCTCTGTTAGTTCTTTTAAACAACCTAACCTGTTCTTCTTTTGCAGCTTATCTACATCTGGTGACTGAAAAAAAGCTTCTCCTCTAAAGAAAGATATTTTTAAGGTTACAGGTTCAAAGCTTAGATATAACGTTTGTTTATCTGTTGTAAATGCATTTAGTAAGCATTTACCAATAAGTCTGTCCCTTTTGCCGTCGTCTCCAAGCTCTATTGCAAGTCGTTCTATTGTGAAGGCATTGAGATGCATTTTTTGGATTTAAAAGGGGATTATTTTCCTTTAGTATTCACCATAAACATCAGTAAGACATTCCCTACCGTCTGGTGTTATCAAAATAGTATGTTCAAATTGAGCTGATAATTTATAATCTCTTGTTCTAGCCGTCCACCCATCCTTCTTGTCTATAATACAAGTGGCTATCCCTTCATTAATCATCGGCTCTATAGTAAATACCATTCCAGGCTTCATTCTCTTGCCAGTATTTTTTTGCCCAACGTGGCTTACTTCTGGATCTTCATGAAATTTAAGGCCAACCCCGTGCCCACAAAATTGCCAAACCACACCATAGCCAAAACTCTCCGCATATTGCTGTATTTCGTAACCAATATTGCCAAATCTATTCCCTGGTTTACATTCCTTTACCCCAATCGCTAAGCACTCTTTGGTTACGTCAATTAGCTTTTGAGCATTCTCAGCTACATCGCCTACTGCATACATTTTACAAGTATCTCCAAAGTATCCATCTAAAATAGTGGTTACATCAATATTTAATATATCTCCTTCTTTTAATTCTGTTTGATTTGGTACTCCGTGGCAGATAACTTCATTTGGGCTTGTACAAATGGCTCCACTAAAAGGCACAACTCCGTGACCACCATAACCTAATGTAGCAGATTTAGCACCGTGGTCTAAAATAAAATCCAAGGCCTTATCATTAATAAATTTTGTAGTGTTACCTGGCACTACAAATTCTTCTAAATACTTTAAAACGCTTGCTGCTAGCCTAGAGCTCTTTCTTATCCCTTCAATCTGTTTAGCGTTTTTAATTTTTATTGCCATAAAGGGGCAAAGGTAAATTCCATTTGTGCAATATTTAAATAATAGTGAGAATAAGTATTTTTGGCATATAAGATTGTCTGTTTCCATTGTTATGGCCACATTTTTATTTGCCTGTCAACCAAGTGTTGATAACAGCCACCAAAACACCAAAGTAACAGTAGACTCTACTTCAAGTAACGACACTTTAAAGCTTATAACTGAAAAACACAATACTCTATTCGACTCATTGTTTATTAAACAAAAACTTGATAGTCTTCAAAAAGAGTATGTAGAAGAAATGTTCGGTAGCCGAGTAATAGAAGAAAACGTTTTTGGAGGATGGGAAAGTGGGAGTAAATTATCTAAAGCTCCAGACAGCACTGATATTTACACTTTTATTGGAGAAGGATGAGGGGCATATTGCTCTCCTACCTATGTTAACTTTATTCGGCACAATGCTATCGAGGTAGAGTTTTGGGGAGTACCCATTCAAAATATCATTAAACTAAATGATAGCAACTACTTAATTTGGGGCAAGGGAAGATATTAAATTAAAGTGGGATGGAATGAAGTTTATAGAACTTGAACGCATAAGAACTACTGACTTAATAAAAAACATACATTAATGGCTTGCGATTTACATCTTGCCGAACGAATATCAAGAATATTTGAAGAAAAGAATCTACCTACGCGAGAAATGAAAATGATGGGAGGCTTATGCTACAAGTTAGATGAAAAAATGTGTATCGGTATAATAAAAAATGAGCTTATGGCAAGAGTAGGGCCAGGTAATTATGACGATTGGCTTGCTCGAGAAGGATGTAAAGAAATGAATTTTACAAGTCGATCAATGAAAGGATATGTTTTTGTTGATGGAGATGGTATTGAAACTGAGAAGAATCTTGAATACTACATAGATTTAGCAATTGGCTATAATCCTAAAACAAAAGCAAGTAAAAAGAGAAAGAAAAACAAATAATTACATCTTTCTATCCCCCAAAAATGGTAGAGATTCTCTAATTTGAGCAACGCTATCTTTACTAATTTCAAATGTTATTATTTCCTCTTTATGACTGTGAACCAGCTGCTTTCCATTTGGTGTATATGCACTACTATGTCCTGGATAAAAATAACTACCATCCGATGCGGGCTGCTCTCCTACTCTATTACAACCAACAACATATGCCTGGTTTTCAATTGATCTTGCGTGTAAGAGAGTATCCCAGTGAGCTATACGCACACTAGGCCAATTGGCTACACATAACAAAACATCGTACTCAGTATCATTATAAGCTAGATATGGAAACCTAAGATCATAACATACAATAGGTCTAAACTTAAATCCTTTTAAAACAAAATCTACTTTAGTTCCACCTGCTGAAATATGGTTATGTTCTCCGCCCAAGCTAAACAAATGAACCTTATCATAATAACCAACAACTTCACCTTCGCTTACAACAACAAAACGATTAAAAAATGACGCATTTTCTAAATACAGAAAACTACCACACAATGCTAAATCAAACTCTAATGAAGCTTTTTTAAGGAAAGAAACAGATTGACCTTCCATCGTTTCTGCAATCGATATATCATCCACACAAAATCCAGTTTGAAACATTTCTGGAAGCACTACCAAGTCAGATTTTACATCACTTAATAAAGTAGTTATTTTTAAGAAGTTACTGGATTTATCTTTCCAAGAAATATTGTATTGAAGAATAGATACTTTGAGTTTAGACATTGAACAAAATTAGTTAAATTGACCTATGGAATTATAGTTACAACGTTATGAAAAAATTGCTTAGAGCATTTCTAATTGCACCATTATTTGGTTTCGGACAAAACACCGTTCTATTTGAAATATCAAAAAGAGGTTGGAGTTTACCTAGAACCAAAATGAATAAGTATGGAAACAAAATGCGTGATATGTTGGTTAAACCATCTTTGAAAGCAGACACTACTTTAATTACCATAGACGGTAAGCAGTATGATCTAATTACTAAAACAAATTATACAACTAGCTCTGCTTCTGTGGAAATTGAAACCGAAGAAAACACTTATTGGATATCACTTGTGGGCGACCTAGAGGCTATTTCTGCTGAAGAAATGAAACAGTTCTTTAGAAGTTTTAAAGTGAGAGATTAAACATTAAAGAAGTGTTCTTAAATAATTATTTGGATACTAGATAAAAAAAGCCCTCCAAAACTGGAAGGCTATTTATATTTAGGGTTTTTATTTTTACAAGCTAGCCATTTGCTTTTTTACAAATTCGCTTAGCTCTTTACCACTTAGTAGGTTTTGAGACAACTTTGCCAAATCAATTGCTGTATTCATTAAGCCTGTTTGTTCATCACCTTCAGCACTTAATACTTTATTCGCTAATGAATGGTTAGTGTTTACGCTAACCACATACTTTTCTGGCATATTGCCAAACATTGCCATTCCTCCCATTCCTTGCATTTCACTCATTCTTCTCTCCCACTCACTTCTAGTAATGGTTAAAAAATCTTCTTCTGGGCTCATTACAGCTGTTTCAACGCCAAATCTATCTTTGTCTAAAACTCCTTCAAAAAATTCTTTCAATTTAGTTACATCATCCTCGCTTAAAACACTTTCAGCTTTTTCGTCTTTATCAATAAGTTTATTTAAAGTATCAGCATCTACTCTTTTAAGCTGAAACTTCTCATTTTTTTGCTCTAAGTTAGAAATGAAGTGATTATCAATTACTTCGTCTAAAACCATTACATCATATCCCTTAGCTACTGCATTTTCTACATAACTATGTTGCTTATCTTCATCATTGGTATATAAAGCTATCTTATTACCGTCTTTATCTGTTTGATTTGGTTCTATGTGCTGGATGTAGTCTGCTATGTTAAAGTATTTATTTTCTGTGTTTTGCAGTAAACAAATCCCCTTTGCTCTGTCATAAAACTTCTCATCACTGATCATTCCATACTTAACAAACAGGCTCATATTTGGCCACTTAGCTTCAAAGTCTGCAGCGTCTGCTTTGTGCAATGCTGTTAATTTATCAGCAACTTTCTTACTTATATGGCTCGTTATTTTCTTTACAGCTCCATCTGCTTGTAAACTACTTCTACTAACATTTAATGGAATATCCGGGCTATCAATAACACCGTGTAATAGCATCAAATATTCTGGAACAATGTCTTCTACATTATCTGTAACATATACTTGGTTACTATAAAGTTGAATTTTATTTCTTGTAGGTTCAATCTCTTTCTTAATCTTAGGGAAATACAAAACTCCAGTAAGGTTAAACGGATAATCTACATTCAAGTGAATCCAAAATAATGGTGGTTCACTCATTGGATATAGCTTACTGTAAAATTCAGTGTAATCTTCGTCTTTTAATTCACTTGGACTTTTCTTCCAAAGTGGTGCAGTTTCGTTAATTACATTTTTATCAAACTCAATTGGAATAGGTAAAAACTTACAGTATTTATTTAGTAATTCTGAAACCTTATGCGTTTGTAAGAACTCTTCATTCTCTTCATTGATATGAAGAACTATATCAGTTCCTCTTTTCGTACGTTTTCCTTTTGTAATTTTAAATTCAGTAGACCCTTCACAAGTCCATTTTGCAGGCTCTGCACCCTCTTGGTAACTTAAAGTATTAATTTCTACTTTATCAGCAACCATAAAACTAGAGTAAAATCCTAATCCAAAATGACCAATTATATTAGCATCTTCTTTTGTATCCTTAAATTTTTCTACAAACTCTTCTGCTCCGCTAAATGCAATTTGATTGATAAACTTATCAATCTCTTCTGCTGTCATACCAATACCATTATCACTTATAGTAAGGGTTTTCTTTTTCTCGTTTAATTTAACCTTAATCTTTAGTTCTCCTAAATCACCTGTTGCCTCACCACGTTGACTCAATATTTTGATTTTTTGAGTTGCATCTGTGGCATTGGAGATTAATTCTCTTAAAAATATTTCGTGGTCGGTGTAAAGAAACTTTTTAATAATTGGAAATATATTTTCCGTGTTTACTGAAACTCTTCCTTTTTGCATTCTATAATTTATTGTTTGGCAATACTTCGGCAAATTGCAGACCAAACCAAAAGAACTGACAGAGTGACAAATCATAGCCGAGCTATATGAAATGCAGTAAACTAAATCTGACATTTTTGCCAATATATTGCAGCATATTATCATTTTATCGTAATATTGCAATATACAATTATGGGTCTAACAAAAACAGATATTTTTTCTAAAAGTCAAAATAACCTTGCAGAAGTGTGTAAAGTGTTGGGGCATCCCGCCAGAATTGCAATACTAGAACATATAAGCAACACCAATTCTTGCATATGCGGTGACTTGGTAGAAGAAATAGGACTTGCTCAAGCAACAATATCTCAACATTTAAGAGAGCTAAAGAAAATAAATCTTATTCAGGGAACAATAGAGGGGACAAGCGTTTGTTACTGCATTAATCAACAAAACTGGCAAAAAATAGCATTCTTAATCTCAAAATTTTTAAATCAGAAAATCCATTCAGACATAGACTGCTGTTAGAAAAAGTAAATATTATGACAATAAAGGAATTACACAAATCATTAGAAAGCTTAAAGGACATAACCTTTAAGCTTTCTAATGGGAAACTTGTACCCAAACACTTTCATTTAACTGAAATTGGCCTCACAACAAAACAATTTATTGATTGTGGAGGAGCCATTCATACTCAAAAAAAGGCAAACCTACAGTTGTGGGTTTCAATAGATATTCATCATAGACTAAAAGCAGATAAATTTCAAGATATTATAGATTTATCACTACCACTTTTTGATGGAGAAGATATTGAAATTGAAGTAGAATTTGAAACCAATACCGTTGGCAAATATGGCTTGCAGTTTAATGGAGAATATTTTGAATTAACCAACACCAAAACGGACTGTTTAGCTCTTGACAATTGTGGAATTGGAGGTGTAATGAAAAAAGCTAAAAAAAGTTTAAAAGATTTGGGTAAAACCACTGCTGAAGCTTGTTGCACACCAGGAGGTAGTTGCTGTTAAGATATGTTACCAAAAATTGAATCCTATATTTCTGATCTTGAATTTGCCACCATTAAAAGTGAAAGGAAACAAGAACTATTCAAGCTAATAGACTACATACAGCAAAGAAAAAATGAAGATACACACATAAACTTAAACTTTATATGTACGCACAATAGTAGACGAAGTCATCTTTGTCAGGTTTGGGCAAAAACAGCATCTTATTTCTACAACATTAAAAAAGTACATTGTTATTCTGGTGGAACTGAAGAAACTGCTGTATATCCTATGATTATTAAAACTTTACAATCTGTAGGGTTTGATATATACAAACTAGACCAAGATATAAATCCAACATATAAGCTTAATTTTACAGAAGAAAAATGTCCGTTAACATTATTTTCTAAACTGTATAACAACAAGATAAATCCAAGTTCTAATTTTGCTTCTGTAATGACGTGTAATAATGCAGATAAAAATTGCCCACTAATCCCAAACTCCATTAGGATATCTGTAAAATATCACGACCCTAAAGCCTTTGACAATAGTCCAATTCAGGCAGAAAAATATGAAGAAAGAAGCAATCAAATTGCAACAGAAATGTTTTATGTATTTTCACAAATTATTTAATTAATGAAACAAAAGAAACTAAGCTTTTTAGACAGCAAATTAACACTATGGATTTTCCTTGCAATGGCATTAGGGGTAGCTCTGGGTTACTTCTTCCCATCCATTGCTAATTCTATAAACTCCTTAAGCAGTGGATCTACAAATGTGCCAATTGCAATAGGTTTAATAATTATGATGTATCCGCCCTTAGCTAAAGTAAACTACAAACTTTTGCCTAGGGTATTTAAAGATGTTAAGATACTATCCATTTCTTTAGTTTTAAACTGGATTATTGGCCCTGTTTTAATGTTTGTTTTAGCTTTAACATTTTTACAAGACTACCCAGAGTATATGGTGGGTTTAATACTAATAGGTTTAGCCCGTTGTATTGCTATGGTATTGGTTTGGAATGACTTAGCAGAAGGAAGTGCTGAATATGGAGCTGGCTTAGTAGCTCTAAACAGTATATTCCAAGTGTTTGCATATAGTTTTTATGCTTGGTTATTTATAACCGTACTTCCACCCTATTTTGGTTTTGAAGGTGCCATAGTAGATATAGACATTTGGACGATTGCAGAAAGTGTAGCAATTTACTTAGGCATTCCATTTATAGCTGGTATTTTAAGTAGGTTAATTCTAGTAAAAAAAATGGGTGAAGATTGGTATACAAATATTTTTATACCAAAAATATCTCCACTTACTTTAATTGCTCTTTTATTTACAATCGTAGTTATGTTTTCTTTAAAAGGAGAACTTATTGTTCAAATACCAAAAGATGTGCTAATTATAGCTATTCCACTACTCGTCTATTTTCTAATCATGTTTGTTTTAGGCTTCTTTTTTAGTAAAGCTATGGGTGCAGAGTATGATAAAAATGCATCAATATCTTTTACAGCCGCTGGTAATAATTTTGAATTGGCCATTGCTGTTGCCATTGCCGTATTTGGTTTAAACTCTGGACAAGCTTTTGCCGGGGTAATTGGGCCTTTAGTGGAAGTTCCAGCACTAATACTTTTAGTTAGAGTCTCATTCTGGTTAAAAAAGAAGTATTACGACAGATCTTAAAACAACTTTACAAGCGGTATACCTACATAAAATTTGATTCGTTAAAACCACATATGAAGAAAATTTTGATTTATGTTATTCTAAGTTTTGTAGCTTTTGCATCTAATGCTCAAGACAAGAAATTATCTGGTGTATACCTACATTTTCCAGGTAATTATGCCGAAACAAAACCATTTGAAGTAGGTCTATTTCTACAACCAGAGAAGATAAAATCTAAATTAATGTTAGGTTTAAACTACTATGAAACAGGATATTACGAACCTTATTACCAAGACTCCAATGGCAACTATGTTCGCAACATAGTAAAACTTGGGCCATTAAAGAATGGGGATACCGTTTCACTTCGACATCAAAACTCTATAATAAACAGTGTTGGTTTTAACATTGGAATTAGCAAAGAAACTAAATTGTGGAAGTTAAACATCTTGTCTATTATTTCTTTAAACAATGTTTTGAAACATAGAAGATATCAAGCCCATTATGGCAGAAGAGTGTATGATGAAAATCTCAATTTAACTTCACCATTTACCTCAACTCCCTTTGGGGGCTATGATTTACCTTCTATTCATCAAAGAACCTCATATATATACAAGCCCTCGCTTTCAGGCGAAATTGGTTTGGTATTTAAAATGGGAGAATCACTCAGTCTTATACCAAAATTAAACGCCATATTTAGTTTAGACCGAACAACTTCGTTTTACAATTCAACAATACCGGAGTCTCAAGTTTTCAATATAGATTTAAATACATCTTTCCTTTTAGCTTATTCATTTTAGGATTTCAATAAACTGATTTTAATCATAATACGACGTGATTTATCATCATATTCTAAACTTAGAATTTCTTTTATTTAATTTGCTCCGATGTCGAACAAAAGAGAGGAATTATTAAAAGCAATTGACGAAAAGTATGCAGCAATGGGGCAAGATCCTGATGTGCATTTATCTGGGCTTTTATATGCAGAACCTATGAAATATTGGGATTTTGTTCAGGTAGATGCTTTGTTAGGTTTACAAACACAGAGAACTACCCTTCCTGATGAAATGGTATTTATAATGTACCATCAGATTAATGAACTGCTTTTCAAGATGATTCTTTGGGAAATGGGTCAAATTTCTCATACTGAAAACATAGAACCATCGAAATTCACGATGCACCTAATGCGTATTTCAAGATATTTTGATGTTTTATCAGACTCTTTTGATGTAATGGGTGAAGGAATGGAATTGGAGCAGTATATGAAGTTTAGAGACACCTTAACGCCTGCAAGTGGTTTTCAATCTGCCCAATACAGAATGATTGAAATTGCTTCTACAGAGCTTATTAACCTAATAGATAATCGATTTAGAGCATCCATAGACAGAGATACTCCTTATGAACATGCTTTTGAACATATGTATTGGCAAGCTGCTGGTAAGGATTATGAAACAGGAGAAAAAAGCAAACTAATGACCAACTTTGAGGAGAAATATAAGAAGAAATTAATAGATCATATGGTTGAGTATAACACCGTTAATCTTTGGACTAAATTTCAAGAATTACCAAAAGAGTATCAAGAAAATCCAGAACTGATTAAAGCCATGAGACATTACGACCATACTGTTAATATAGATTGGACAATGCATCACTTAAACGCTGCAAAAAAATATTTAGGAGATGCTGCTGCTACAGGAGGAAGTGATTGGACAAAATATATGCATCCAAAATATCAAAGAAGAATTTTCTTCCCAGATTTATGGAGTAAAGAAGAATTAGAAGGTTGGGGTATTACCAACTTAGAAAGACCGGAATAAAAAAGAGGCTTGATGAAAATCAAGCCTCTTTTTAGTTATCTGCTATCTTAATTAAACTCCAAACTGAGTTAAATGATGGTCTAAATGTTTGTAAAACATAGTATTCCATTCTTCTATATTTAATTGTCCAAAGCTATGAGATTCCGCACCATCAAAATGAGATTCTCCCAAATCTTGAACTTTTATTATGTTACCAATCAGCTTGTCTTTTTCAATATCAAAATTTGCAGAAGACTCACCAGCAGCTTTAAAATCAGGAGCAGTAGGGCTATTTCGCTTATAAGGTTTTGGTCCTAATACTGATCCTTTTACAAAAGTTTTAATCATCCACTTTTTAAAGCCTGATGGCTTCTCGTATTTATTGGGTTCAAAAACATAATCATAAGTAACATTGCAATGTGCCATAAGCTGAGCTACATTCATTTTACCCCAACTAGCTTTAGACTCGGCATTAAGGCTATTTACTCTGCCAACTAGTTTGATACTTTCGTCTTTATCAAATACGTTAGGAAATGTCATAATACAATTCTAACTCAAAGCAGCTCATTTGCCAAATTAGCCAATTCACTCCTTTCTCCTTTCTCCAAGTTTACATGGCAAAATAGACGGTGATTTTTCACCTTATCAATCAAATATGATAAACCATTACTTTCTGCATCAAGATATGGAGTATCTATTTGATTTATATCACCGGTAAAGACAATCTTGGTGTTTTCTCCTGCTCTAGTAATAATGGTTTTAATTTCGTGAGGTGTTAAGTTTTGAGCTTCGTCAACAATAAAAAAAACATTGCTTAAGGTTCTACCTCTAATATAAGCTAACGGTGCAATGGCTATTTTCTCCATTTGAACCATCTCATTTATACGCTTAAACTCTTTATCTGTTTCTTTATATTGACTTTTTATAAGCTTAAGATTATCCCAAATAGGTTGCATATAAGGATCAACCTTAGCATTGGCATCTCCTGGTAAAAAGCCAATATCTTTATTACTCAAAGGAACTATTGGTCTTGTAATGTATATCTGATGAAAATTGCTTCTCTGTTCCAAAGCTGCTGCAAGAGCCATCAAAGTTTTTCCTGTTCCTGCAACACCTCTCAGTGTAATTAATTTAATATCAGGATCTAACATTGCGTGTATAGCAAATGCCTGCTCTGCATTTCTTGGTTTAATTTTGTATACCGTTCTTTTTTCAACACGCTCAACCCGTTCTTCTGTAGAATTATAAAATCCAAGAGCTGATTTTCTTCCATTGTTTAATATCAAAAAGTGATTGTAAGGAAACTTCTCCTTGCTAATTTTCTTGCTCTCTATATTTTCATTTGCAAATAATTCATCAATTACTTGTGTATCAACCCCACTAAGTACAGACTTACCAGTGTATAGTTTATCTACGTCAGCTACTTTTCCCGTTTGATAATCCTCTGCATGTAAATTAAATGCTTTTGCTTTGACTCTTAAGCAAATATCTTTACTTACCAGAACCACCATTCGCTTTGGGTATTCTTGCTGAAGAGAAAGTGCTGCATTGATTATTTTATTATCGTTTTTATAATCATCAAATGTATCTTCAGCGTTGTTTTTAAGGTTTGCAATTTCCTTCACAACCTTTAAAGAGCCTTTGCTATTCTCTCCTATTTTAACCCAATTGTTTAATAACGAATCTGATGATACACTATTTAAAAATCGAATAAAACTCCTTGCTTCATAGTTTTTAGTGTCACCTCCTTTTTTAAATTTATCCAACTCCTCTAAAACTTGAATCGGAATTGCAACATCATTTTCCTTAAAGTTATAAATAGAATTATGATCGTATAAAATTACAGATGTGTCTAAAACAAAAATTTTCTTTTTACTTGCTGCCATTGTTACCGAGGCAATTTAAGCACAAGATCGTAAAAAGAAATAGATGTTATTTAGATGTAAATAACTCCTTAAAACAAAGTGACTTTTTCAGTCTTTTCGGAATGATTTCCATAAACAGAAACCCAATAAATTCCACGCTTTAAATCTTGGATTTTTATTTTTTCAGCATCTAACACCTTACCCCTTTTAACCTCAACACCTAGAGTATTGGTAATAGCAAACTACCTATTGTAAATCCATTAAGGTTTGCAGATGGCTTAGTTAACGGGCTAGATGCAGTTGAAACTGAAATTGCTCCTTGAATATTTTCCATTCTATGTATCCACCTAACACCAATTATTTTATCTATTGCATTTAATCCAGCATCATTTTGAGCATTTATAGTATTACTATTATTTGGACCGCTTGTATCTGAGACTGCAATACAATTATTTAAACTTGCTGAAACAGAGCTTGTTGATGCTGCAATAAAAACACCTGAAGAAGAAGTAGAATATGGTGTTCCCGGAGAGACGGCAGTTCCACAAGTAGTTACAGATGGGTTTGAACCAGATCCATAATAATCATTATAAGTTATTGTACCATAAGGTGTTCCTCCAGTACCAAGAAAGATAATGCCTATACTTTCAAAAATTTTTGCAGTTGAATTCCCACTGTAGTATTGAGTGTCAAAATCTGAAGCGGCTATATCGACATGAGATGCAAAAGTTACCTCGATTATTTGACATCTAGTATCTCCTGGATATACAGAATAAGCTGAGGAAGAAAGACTTTCAAAATTTATTGAAGATTTGAAACCTGTGCTTCCTTGGGTAATATCCGAAGCAGTTAATGTCAGACTATTTTGCACAGATCCACCGGTGCAGGGGTTAACACCTGAATTACTTGTGAATTCTATGGTAATATCATAGTTATTTCCAGGTGTTGCATAACTGGTTGTATTAGAGCCGTTATCATTCCATAGGTCAAAACTTTGAGTACTAGATGCATTGCCACTTACATTTTGGACAATATCTGTAGTACCTGAAAAATACGTCACGGGAAAAGTGGTATTTGATCCGAAATCTATTGTTGTATTGCACGTTTGTGCACAAACATCAAAATTATGACAACAAACTAGAACGATGATTAATTGCTTCATATTTTTGTTAGACGAAATAGAAAATAAAAGTAACATAAAAGCTGTAATTATCTGACTAAATGAACAGTGTGTTTGAATTTTTTAAATGAATATGTATACACATTAGGTGCTTTACTATTTTGAGCTTAATATGTTACCCTTAACACTTTGGTCTTTTTCTTCACTCTAAACCAGAACAAACCTCAATAACTAAAAAGTGTTTGTGGTCGAAAAAAAATTATTGTTGTTTCTAATGTGGTTAATCTGTATTTAATTTTTAACAAACTAATTTCAGATAATAGTTCAAGTTGTCAAGTTTATCGAGATGTAAAAAGTATCATTCTAAATTAGACATAACTTTAACACAACAAGTACTAAGTAAATACTGTCAATAATCAGCATAAATTATTAGTAATGTGCATCTTACTTTACTAATAATTAGAATCACTTAATATTAAAATGAGGCAAATTTAACATATCCTTAACACTAGCAACTTTCAATTTTTATGTAGAGTATTGTAATTTTGAGAACAACTTCAAATCAATCAATTTGATTCTTTTAACAATAGATTATTGCCAAAAAATTAACCAAAACTAAACATGTTATCATTTTACCTAATCATCGTTATTGTATTGTTTCTTCTCGCCATATCCGACCTTGTTGTTGGGGTGAGTAATGATGCAGTAAACTTTTTAAACTCAGCAGTTGGTGCCAAAGTTGCCAGCTACCGCTCTATTTTAATGGTGGCAGCGTTAGGCATTATTGTTGGATGCACTTTTTCTAGTGGTATGATGGAAGTTGCCCGTAAAGGTATTTTCCATCCTGAGTACTTCTATTTCTCTGAAATTATACTGCTCTTTTTAGCAGTAATGGTAACAGATGTAATCCTATTAGACACCTTTAATACGTTTGGAATGCCAACGTCAACAACAGTATCTATTGTGTTTGAATTATTGGGAGCTGCAGTAGCATTTTCTATGTTTAAGATTATTAATGATCCTAATGCTCTAGGCTTAGGAGAATATATCAACTCAGGAAAGGCTTTGGCCATAATATCTGGAATTCTACTCTCTGTAGTTGTAGCTTTTAGCGTTGGTGCAATTTTTCAGTATCTAACTCGGCTTTTATTCTCTTTTGAGTATGAAAAGAAAATGAAGTATTTTGGAAGTTTATGGGGAGGGTTAGCAATTGCGGCGATTACTTTCTTTTTACTTGTAAAAGGATCTAAAGGAGCCTCGTTTATGAACAGCGATATGAAAGCTGCAATTAGCGAAAATGCCTTTAAGATTATTGCAATAAGCTTTGTCATTTGGACAGTCATTCTTCAAATTATTACTATGATCTTCAAAAAATTTGACATGATGAAGTTGATAGTTATGATTGGAACCTTTGCTCTGGCAATGGCTTTTGCAGGTAATGATCTTGTAAACTTTATTGGAGTGCCTTTGGCAGGATATAATAGCTACGAATTATATAGTGCAGCTGGCGGTGATGCAGATGCTTTCTTAATGACTGGTTTAGCTGGTAAGGTAAAAACACCAACCTTACTTCTTCTTATTGCTGGATTTATAATGACGATTACACTTTGGACATCTAAAAAAGCAAAATCTGTAATTAAAACATCATTAGATCTTGGCAGACAATATGAAGGGGGAGAACGTTTTTCTTCTTATTCTGTATCTAGAACTATTGTTCGTAATTTTTCAAAAGCTGCTGCAACAGTTACTAGCATATTACCACGTAGAGCAAATAATTTCATCACAAACCAGTTTGATGAAAGACCATTTATTTCTAAGCAAGCTAATTTAGGTAAAGAAGCTCCTGTATTTGATATGGTTCGGGCTGCATCTACTTTGGTGGTTGCCAGTATTCTTATATCCATAGGTACATCTTTTAAACTACCTCTGTCTACCACTTACGTAACATTTATGGTTTTTATGGGTACATCTTTAGCAGATGGAGCTTGGGGACGAGAAAGTGCAGTTTACAGAGTGTCTGGAGTATTATCTGTAATAGGTGGCTGGTTCTTCACTGCTTTTTCGGCATTTTCTGCTGCCTTTATTATTGCTTGCATATTTTACTTTGGAGGTAACATTGCTATTTTAGTTGTATTAGCATTTGCTGGATTTTTAATGTACAGAACTCATAAACTTCACAATAAAAAGAAAGAGGAACAATTAGAATACTTAAAATCTCTTGAAGAAGGTCCTTTGACTAGAGGTAAAGTACTTAAAATATGTACTGAAACTTTAAATAAATTTTTATCCAGTTACAGTGGATTATTAACAGATACAATTGATGGATTAGAAAAAGAAAATCTATCTAAGTTAAGTAAGACCTATAAGAAGTTTAAAAAACTGCATAGAAGGTCTTCAGAATTACGATTAATGGCTAACAACTCGCTAGACCAAATTGAAGAAGATGAGCTGGATGTTGCACATTTATACATTTTGAGTGTGGATTACATACACGAGATGGGCAACAGTATGGAGCATATTATTAAGCCAAGTTTAGCTCACATTGATAATAACCATAAAACGTTTATTGATGATCAACTGGCAGACCTAAGGGCTCTTCATACTAGATTAGAAAGTAAAATTATTTCTGCCATTAATATCTACAGAAATGATGATTTAAAAAATGCGGATGAGGTTCTAAGTAACATGGAAACGTATGTAAACTTAATTAGAGATACCCGTAAGAAACAAATTAAGAGAATTAAAAATCACAAGATAGGGACAAGAAACAGTTTGCTTTACTTAAATCACCTTGCTGAGTTTAGAAACTTAGGTTGGTATACAAGTAGATTGGTAAAAATCTACTCAGATTTGATATTACACAATGAAAGTCCTGAGGAAAAAACAGTTGAAAAACCTCCTCAAAAGTAATTATAGCTAAAATCTAAAAAAGGCCAATGCTAATTGCATTGGCCTTTTTTGTTGCAATTGTCCCGCCCTGAAATAAGTTGGCACAAAATCAACTTATTAAACGAAGAATAAAACTGTCCCTACCTGCAATAGCATTATTTCAAAAAGGTACATTCAGAAGCACAAATAATACTAAAGACATACACTCTAGTATTATTCAACAATTATTAAGCTATTTATAGCACAAAAAGTAGAAAAGAACACCTAACCTAAAGGCAGACCAATAACCATTGCCGTATTCTAACAGGAAGCAAAATACTTAATAACTAAAAAGCATATTCTAAGTTTTCATGAGTGATTATGGATATATTTTAAAATATACCAAGAAGTTAATGGTGACGGTTTAAAGAATAATAATTATTTCAAAAAGATTGTCAATCTTAGTGTAAATGTATTCCACTTGCTGATTCGGATACATTTATAATGTGGTCTCCTACCCTTTCTAACGATGCGAAAATATTACTGTATATTAACCCACTTTGGGCATTGTAGTCACCTTTTTCCATACTTTTAAAATGTTTTTTTCTAAGTGAATCTCTCATTTCATTCACTCTTATTTCTAACTGCAAAACAGTTTGCATATTTATGCTAGAATACTTTCCATTTAAGTTTTGAAGCATTTGGTTACTTGCTGAATTTACGGCCTTCAAGATACTCGATAATCCATCCCTTTGCTTTTGATCAAACCATAATTTTTGGCTTGTCTTTTTTTCAATCTCCTTTGATATTTCAAAGTATATATCTCCTATTCGCTCTAAGTCGTTAATAATGCTTAGCATAGATCTTAAATCAGAAGAAGATTGAGAAGCTAATTTGCTGCTAGAAACTTTGCCTAAATATGCCGATATTTCAGATTCCATCATATCTGTAACCTCTTCATACTTTCGCATTTTCTTGATAAGTTTAGCTCGTTTTTTGTTTTCAGTTTCAAAAATCAATTCTGTGGTTTTAGCGTGCATTCTAAAGGTTAGATCAGCAAACTTTGCAACTTCTTTTTTTGCCTCTAAAAGTGATAACTCTGGAGTAGCTAATATACCCGAAGTAATATACTCTAATTTATAAACCTCGTCTTGCTCTCCTCTAGATTTTACAGTTTGTTGTGCTACTTTTACTAACCAAGGTACAAACCCAATTAAGGCTAAAACATTGGTTAGGTTAAATACTGTATGAAAAGCAGCTAAACCAATCGTTGCTCCATCTTTACCATCAGTGGGGTTTATATCCCACACATATTGCATGAAAGAGGTTATTCCGTTCAAAAAAATAGGCATTAAGAGAATCATCCAAGTAACCCCAATTATGTTAAAGACAGAATGTATACGAGCAGATCTTTTTGCGTGCACATTACCTACTAATGATGCAATTTCTGCAGTAATGGTAGTCCCAACATTTTCACCTAATATCATTGCTGCTCCAACTTCAAAAGGAATGATGTCTTTTGATACTAAGGTGAGTGTTAATGCCATAGCGGCACTTGATGATTGCACAACAATAGTGACTAAAGTACCTAATAAAACAAAAGCTATTCTACCTATGAAAGGACGATTACTAAATTGTGTGAAGAATTGAACTACAGAAGAGTCGGCAGCTAGATCGGGAACCGAGTCTTTTAAAAACCCAAGACCCATAAATAAAATAGCAAACCCAATTATAGTATTAGCCCAAGCCTTTGTATCCTTTCTTTTAATAAACATTAGAGGAGCTCCCAACGCAATGAATATTAAGGCATAACTTGATAAACTAATCTTAAAGCCAAACAAAGAAACAAGCCAACCAGTTATGGTAGTTCCAATATTTGCTCCCATCATAACTCCAGCTGACTCAACCAACGTTAATAAACCAGCATTAACAAAACTTACTGTCATTACAGTTGTTGCAGATGAAGATTGAACAAGTGCAGTGATAAAAAAACCACTAGCAACTCCAAAAATCCTATTTGAGGTCATTGAACTTAAAATTTTACGTAAACTGCCACCAGCAGTTTGTTGCAGCCCCTCACTCATAAGCTTCATTCCAAAAATGAATAAGCCTAAAGAACCCATTAAAACTAAAATTTTAAATAATCCCCACTTCCTTTCTGTTTTAAAGCTTAAACTCTCGGTCCAAACAATATTCTTTCTACCTTCATTACCTGATACGTTTGCACCGTTAGATCTGCATCCTATTGCCAAAACATAGTTTTCGCCTCCTTTTAGGTTTTCTAGCTTATAAGATGTTTGTTCGGCTGCAATTGCTTTTGTGTATTTCCAAGGCCCACTTTTATCAACCTTGGGCTTATACCTAATAATAACATTTTCAATCTCAAAAACCTTATTATAGTCTATACTCCAAGAAATAATCGCTCCTTTTTCTTGAACTTTAGCAAAAGTATTTGTGAATATATTTTGCGTAAATAGTGCCTTAGCCTGCGAACTATCCTTAACGGCAAACGCTTCGCTAGTAAATAACCAGCAAAGCGTTAGAATTATTAATATTTTAACCTTTCTTTTCATATAGTTTAAAACTCACATAGAGTTTTATTTTAAGAAGTTATGATAATTAGATTCCTACCTCCACTTGAAATCTGATTCTGTAATTACCACTTGTTGCACTTTCACTATTTATATAAGCAACATCAGATTGGAATTTCAATTTATGATCAACTATGTATTTAGAAAATCCAATGGCATATTCTGTTGTATTAGTTATTATTCCTAAACCTTTTGCTAAATCTACAGAAGTATATCTGCCTGAAATTTCATAGTTATTATCAAATAAGAATCCTACTTGTGCATTATATCCACTGCCAGACGTAAATCCTGATTTATCTTTTGACAAATTTTTATTGGCATAAACTGCCATTACACTCAAACCATTATGTTTATAAATCATATCAACAAAAAATGTACTAATATCATTAAAATCATAGTCTCCTGTAGATATGCCATTGGTATCTAAAACAAACACAAATTTACCAAGTTGACCACCGCTTCTAGTGGTGTTTTGGTTATAACAATACGTAGCTCCAACTGCCAATTTAGGCTTTTCTTCTCTTTTTAAATCTGCACTAAAATAATCGCCTTTTTTAGTGAATTTACCCAGCGGATAAAACTCTAGTCTGCCCGTATATGCCATACCCAGTTTTTCGTTATTTACGGTAATATTTCTTCCCTCTCCGGCAGTAACTGCTGCGGCTAGAGAAACTGGCATCTCGCCTATTGATTTTTTAGCTCGATACTGTACCCCAAAATCACGATCAATATTAAATTTACTGTTAACATTACTTCGATCTACCAACTGCAAAGCCATAGAAGACACTACTCTTTCTCTATTACCCGGCAATTTGGTTTGACCAAACCACAATTGATTATTCTTATTTAAATGATACTTTAAGACTGCATCTAAAACAGTTTTAGCACCATTGTTTACTTGCTCCGCATCTTTTCCATTTCCTAAATCTCTATTACTTAAGGCAATCTCTAACTTATACTCAAACTTAGGATCGTATATATATCCTTTACTTTTAAGTCGCATTCTTCTAATCATTGCTTTCATTTCAGCATCATCTCCATCCATATTGTTTTGGAATGTTGCTAAGCTTTGCATTCTAAAACTAAATTTCATACTAACTTTTTCATCGTCAGATTTAAAACTTAATCCTTTGCTTACACTTGGGTAACTCAACTGTGCACTAGCACTTAATGTAAGCATTAGTAATGCTACTACTAGTATAATTGATTTTTTCATACACAACAAAGCAGTAATTTTAATGTTACCTGAATGTTACTAAAGTATTATTGTTATAAAGTTTTTACATAGCATCTCTTTAAGCATATTTGTACAATGCTCCAAATTAGAGAAGCAATCAAAGAAGATATACCTAATTTACTTGAATTGGTTACTGAATTGGCAATTTACGAGAAAGCCCCTAATGAAGTAACCAACACTAAAGAAATGATGGTGAAAGATGGATTTGGAAAGCACAAGATATATGATGCTTTTGTTGCAACTTTGAATCAAAAAATAATTGGTATTGCCATTACCTATTACCGCTATTCTACTTGGAAAGGAAAGTGTCTTTATCTTGAAGATTTAATAGTTACCGAAAAGCATAGAGGAATTGGTGCAGGCAAATTGCTATTTGAAAAATGCATTGAGTTTGGTAAAGAACAAAAGTGTTTAAAAATGAACTGGCAGGTTTTAGACTGGAATACACCATCTATAGACTTTTATAAGTCATATGGGGCAGACTTAGATGCAGAATGGGTAAACGGCTCTTTAATATTGTAAATGAGTAAAATAAAGTCTAAATACATTTGGTTTGCTATTATAGCTCTTGACTTAGTGTTGGTATTTATAAATAAAAGCACTTTTGACAATGGAGACAGTGTCTTGCATTACTTACAAGCACATCAAGCTTTTAGCACCCCTATGTATTTTATGGATCATTGGGCAAAGCCATTATTTGTTCTTTTATCAAGTCCTTTGGCAAGTATTGGTTGGTGGGGAATAAAGCTTTTCAACACCATATGTGTACTTTTAAGTATATACTATGCTTCTAAAGTATTTGAATACTACGTAATCAATAAATGGTGGGCCGTGTTTTTATCCTTTTTTTCCTTTTCTTTCTTTCTCATTCAATCTTCTGGGCTAACTGAGCCGCTTTTCACTTTGTTTTTAACGGTTATTGTATACTTAGAAATAAAAGACAATACTAAAATAGCTTTTGTCCTTTTGTCCTTCCTTCCTTTTGTAAGATCAGAAGGATGGATAATTGGTTGTATAATAGTTGTGTACGCTTTATATGCTAAAAAGTATAAGTATCTGCCATATTTATTATTGGGTACAGTTATTTATGGCATAGCTGGTTTGTTTGTTTACCAAGACTTTTTGTGGATGTTTCATCAAAATCCTTATAGTGGTGTAGAGGCTAAATATGGCAGCGGTAGTGCTTTACATTTTGTAAACCAACTTCCATATTTAATTGGTTTACCCATCTACATTTTGGTGTTTTTAGGCTTTTTTAAAGGCGGTTTAGACTTTTTTAAAGGTAGAATGAAACTTAAGGAGCTCTTTCTAATTTATGGTGTTTGTCTTGGCTATATCGTTGCACATAGTATTTTTTGGAGGTACGGAATGTTTCATAGTTACGGATTAACAAGAGTAATTTTAGTTATAGTTCCTTTATTATCCTATATAGCGTTTAAAGGTCTTGAATGGTTAGTTTGTGCATTGTATTTCTTACCAAAAAAAGGCATAGTTGGAGTTTTTATATTCGCGATTACTATATTTCCATTTATAGGTAATAAAATGGCAATGGGTCTACCTCACTCCTTTCAATTAAAACCTAATCAGGTTCTTGCACAAGATTGCTCAACTTGGTTAATAGAACAAAATCTTGCAGATAATCCAATCTACACCAATGTGTTTTTCTTACCATTAACACTTGATAAAAAAATTGAAACTTCGGATGAGGTTACGGAAATGAAATATTTAACAGCTGCTAATGATTTAGATAAAGGCACATTAATTATCTGGGATTCATACTTTTCTGTAACTGATGCTGAAATAACTCAAGAATTTATTGAATCTAACTTTAACTGCAACGAATTAAAGTCCTTTAAAAATAAAAGTGGGTATAAAATGGTTGTCTATACGATAGAATAATCGTTTTACAAACCAAGGTTTTAAAAAAACTTTCAATATCGTTTTGCTTCTATGCCATTCCAATGCACTAACGTCTTTCCCAAACACCATATCCATTACCAATGAAGACCCTTTTTAGTTGCTTAAAACTCCTCATTTCATCAAACTTGTCAATTTTAGCGGAAACTGATACCGGGATGTTGGTATTTTCAATAACATAGTTTCTAACTTCGGAATCAAAGATTAGCTTGTCTCCTTGCTTAAGATCATAGAACGAAGCTAACCCCTTTTCGTTAAGCAGTTTGAGCTTTACCTCATTTAGTTCTGCTATTTGATTATGATGCGTGTAATAATAATGAGCATAACTTTTAAACCCTAAGGTAAAATGAGCATAGTCCTTACCCTGATAAGATTCTAATTGCTCTATCCATTTACCTTGAACGGTTTCCTCAATGCTTCCAACAGAACTTGTTAGAAACAGTGTAAGAATTAGAACATTGTTGGTAAGAACGAAAACCAAATTTTTAAAGCTTTGCTTTTTGATTAAAACAATGATTAAATAGCCCAAATAAATAGCTAAAAAAACTCCAACTATACTCCAGTCTACTCTTGTTTCTATTTGAGCTTGAATAAATGAATCTTCAACATATTTACCTATTGATCCATATATAAAATCAGGAAAGATGCCAAACAATCCTATAATGGCAAACAATATTACCCACACCAATCCAATCACTGCTAAAAACCACGTTTGTAAAGTATTAAGTACTCTATTTTTATCTATCCAAACACTAGCAAGGATTGTCAAAGGTAAATAGCACATACTACTATAGTGCACTATTTTAGTTGTTACCAAAGAAAACACTATTAGCACCACCCAAAAAAGCACTTTCATAAATGCAACTAAAACTGAAGATTTAGATACCGTTTTATCTTTAAACAAGCTTGGCAATGCTAAAACTGTTAAAGGAAAACAAGCGATTAATAGGATAACTATATGGTAATAGAATGGTTGACCATGTGATGCAATTGGATATCTAAATAAATCAATTTGATAGAATGTAAACTCTTGTACAAACCAAAAACCGTTATTTACAATTTGTAATCCAAAATAAAAGCCGGGAGCAATTAGCAAACCAGCAAAAAGTGCAAATAAACCTTTTATAGTATAAAAATTATGTCGATAGATAATCTGATATACTAAACCGGAAAGTCCCACTAACAATAGAGCTGCAGGGCCCTTTGTTATTATTGCTAAACCTAAATATACACCAGATAAAAAGAAATGCTTAATTGCTGATTTTTCAATATATCTGACAATCTCAAAAACGCTAAGAAATATAAATAAATTGAATAGTGGATCTATTATTCCTGATTTAAAATAAAAATGTGATGTATATGAACCTAGATATAATAGAATTGAAAGTGTAGCGACTTTTTCAGAAAATCTAAATTTTAGGATTTTAAATACTATGATAAGTGTTATTAACCCAATTATAACGTTTGGTAACCTTGCAGCAAACTCATTTACACCAAACAATTTCATGGATATGGCTTGCAACCATATAAAAAGAGGTGGCTTTTCCCAAAAAGGTTCATAGTTAATCTTAACGTTCAACCAATCACCAGTAACTAGCATTTCTCTTGCTGCTTCAGCAAAATTAATTTCGTCCCAATCAAACAGGTGTACACTCCCTAAAAAAGGAAGAAAAAGCACCAAATAAAACAATATGAGAGATATTAAAACCCGATTATCCCTTAACATTATTTTGAACTAAGTTGCTTATTTAACCAAGGTATTTTAGCTAAATATGGATTAGCCATAATATACAAAATTGCAGTAAGAATAAGTCCTATGCTGGCTCCAGCTACAACATCATTCACATAATGTTGCCCTAAATAAACTCTAGAAACACCTACTGCCGCGGCCAGGGTAAAAGCTAATACTTGAAACCTTCTCTTAACCAAAGCAAACGCTAAAATACTGAAAAAAGTAAATGCTGCTGTTGTATGTCCACTAGGAAAAGAAAATAAAACATGCCTATCTAAATCTTCAATATCGTTTAAGTTTTTATAAACATAAGATGGTCGCTTTTCATCTTTATAAAATCCTCTTTTTAAACCTTGAGAACTAAGACTAGTTATCAAAACAGCTATTAAAAAAATTAATGCGTTTTTGTATTTTGTAAACAGTATTAATACAGTAAACACAAATACCCCACCAGTAAATTCACCTAACATAGTTATATGCATAAACAGTTCGTTTAAAAAGTAAGATTGATGATTATTGAACCACAACACTAAGTCACCTTTGCCAAATTGCAGTAACGAAACACTCCCTATAATGATAAAAATTAGTGATAAAACGTAAAAAGCGTCGTATTTCTTTAAATGATATAACAAATCGCTTCAAAAATATAAGACTAAAATAGTTTATTAAGTAAAAAATTGTTTATTTGAAAAATCTTTAAAAAGAAAGAGTCAAAGTGGAAAGAATAAAACTAGAATTAGAATTTGTTATTAAATCATCTCCAACCATCTTATTTCAATATTTATCTACACCTTCTGGTTTAGTTGAGTGGTTTTGTGACGATGTAAATATCAAAGGAAGCAAGCAGTATATCTTTATATGGGATGGGGAAGAAAGTAAAGCTGAACTAGTAAAGAAAGTTAATGGTAAGTTTATTAAATTTAAGCTTTTAGACAATGCTTCCGATGAATACTTCATGTTTGAAGTAACAAAAGACGAGTTAACTGGAGATATTGGTTTACTTATTACCGATTGGGTCGACGAAGATGAGGAAGAAGAAATGAGGTTACTTTGGGAAAGTCAAGTGAGTGATCTTAAACACGCTTTAGGTTTAGCTTAATACCTTCCATCTATTCCGTCTTTATTTAGCTTAAACGAATTTATTTCTTCTTTAAGCTTTTCGCCAACTTGCTTTGCTTTATCGCCAATCAAATCAAGATATTTATTTTCTATTGGAACAAAATCTTGTAAAAATTCCGTGTATTTTTTTGGTTGACCTTTTCCTAATAAACAAGCCATAGCCTCTTCTTTCGTTGCTTTAAGACTTTTTTGTAACACATAAGCTGCTCTAAATTTTTGATATGATAAAGATTCTAGTTCCACTTTTGTGAAACGTTCTTTCATATCTTTTTTAGCAAAAGACAATATGCAATCACAAATAGCATCATCATAATTATCCTCACAATATTTTTGCTCCAGATGTGCTAAATCGGCTACATTTTCTTTAAACGGTCCTATAGATTGGTAATACATAAACCCTAAACCTAGAACAACTAAAAAAACAATACCTAAAATTTTTGAGGTGAACTTCGTAGCAAACTTTAGTAATACCATCGCAAGTACTACAAGAACAATAATGGTTAATGACATGATGTTAAAAAATCAAATTTATAGTTTTTACTCCTCGGTTGATAGAATCGTATACATTTCTTTTGGTGAAATGAATTCGTCTAATAAATTTCTTCTTTTACCAATGTAAAAACCTCGGGTTACATCTTCTAAGAAATATTTATTACCTATTTCCGTATTGCTGTAACCCATTGGCCATTTAATTTTATCATAGTAAAAAATTATTCTTACATCTTTAGGTTCATCACCATGATTAAGCGTTATAATCTTAATTCTATCCTTAAATTCTGAATTTATTTTATTGAGGTAAGCTGTATCTTCAGAACTTATTTCTTCCTTATCCCAAAAAAATAAAAAAACCTCCTGTTTCTTATATTCGTTCAGTTCGTGTTTAACACTTAAAATATTGAAATATTCAAAATTTGGCACCTTTTTACCTACCTCTAATTTGTTGGAAAGTTTGGCATTGGGATCTTCTTCTATATCTACGTATGTGCCGGTAGTTTCAATGGCTTTAATACGATACTTCTTTCCATTCCATTCAAATACATTATTAGTAACTGTAGGCACCATATCAAATAAATCAACAGAATTTATTTGACTTTTATAAGGTCCAACATAAAGTTTATCCGTACAACTTTCATTATAAATACCATTCACATTTAAATCCTTAATTCCAATAGTAAAAGAATCTGTATCTGAGCGGTAGTTAGCCAATATAGAATTGTAACGCTGCACTCTAAAACAGTAGTTAATCTCTGTAAATAACTTTTTACTACTTCGATTTCTATAGTGTTTAGCTACTAGGTTTTTATACCGCACATTTTCGCCATATTTAAATCGAGTTAATTTCATGGTATAGTTGGCACCTTTAACATCCTTATTCTCAAGTACTATTTCTTTTGAATATTCTGTAAATAATATTGTGTCCGGAGCACCATCATTACTAAAATCTAAATCATTATTTCTATCAATATATAAAAAAACCGACCTTCTACTTCTTCTATAATTACCTATTAGCGTTAAAATGTATCCTTGTCTATGAGCGTTATCGGCACCTGCAAAATATATATAGGTGTAGCCCGTATCTCTACAAGCTTCCATGTCAGGAAACTTCTTAATTTTATACCATGGTTTGGTGGTATCAGGCTCTACTCCAAATTTGGTATAAGGTTCTATGCTGTCGTTTAAATACCTGTAAACAGGCAAAATTGCTTGTGATTTTTTAAACGCATCATCTTCAACCTTCCTATCTGCTTTAATATGAATTATTTGAGCATTGGCAATACAACCAACAACCAACAACACAACGCTCATTAAACGTTTAATAATCATATACTATCTTCTTCTGTTTAACAATGAGATATAATATAACAATGTAAGTAAAGATGAAATTGCCGCTACAACATATGTCATCGCTGCCCACTTTAAAGCATCTCTACTGTCTTCAATTTCATCCGGCCTTGCCATTCTATGCTCTCTAAGCCAGGACAAAGCTCTTTTGCTTGCGTCAAACTCTACGGGTAATGTTAAAAAGGTAAACAAGGTTGTTACCGCATATAAACCAATACCAACTTGTAGCAACGTTGTAGAGCCACTGCTTGCCACTGCTAATCCAGCTAAAATCACCCATTGCATATATTTTGAGCTAAAACTTACGACAGGCACTAACCTACTACGAAGTGTTAACCAAGTGTATGCTTTTGCATGTTGAACTGCATGTCCACATTCATGAGCTGCAACTGCAGCAGCTGCAGCATTTCTATGTCCATATACGGCTTCACTTAAATTTACGGTTTTCTTTAGTGGGTTATAGTGATCTGTCAACTGTCCATTCACGGAAATAACTCGTACATCTGTTATTCCATTATCTTCAAGCATTTTTTCTGCAATCTCTCTACCCGTTAGGTTTGATGAAATTGGAGTTTCTGAATATTTTTTAAATTTTGCTTTTAATCGAGATTGTACAACCATACCTACAATCATTATAGCCCCAATTAAAACACCTATTAATACTATCATATCTCTTTTTTTACAATAATTAGAACAAATTTTGTTCCAACTGTTTTAATTGCACTTGTATATCATTATTACAACGGCAATTAGGAACATAAATATTGAAATCCTATTAATAGTATGCATTGATTTAACGTAGCCACTCCCTTTTTCTTTTTGGAAAGTTAAATACCTCCAAACCTTTCTAAGTACTTCCATCTAAAAGAATTTTTTTAAGTCTTGACCTATATCTGTCCTAAACACTTTCTTATCAAACTCAATCATATCAATGTTTTTATAAGATTGATTTAAAGCCTCTTGCATAGAATTTCCAAAACAAGTGGCCGCTAAAACTCTTCCTCCACTGGTAACAAGTGTTTCATTTATTTTTTGAGTACCTGCGTGAAATAAAGTTTCAGACCTTGTTGCTAATTTAATCTCTTTGCCCTTTTCATAGCCTTCTGGATACCCCCCTGAAACAGAAAACACAGTTGTACAAAATTTATCAATTTTATTTGCAACACGTGTTTTTAACTCTCCTTCTTTAACATCAGCAAAAATGGCAGAAAGTGACTCATTTATGCGAGGTATCACCACTTCAGTTTCAGGATCACCCATTCTAACGTTGTATTCTATTACGTAAGGATCGTTATTAACCACAATTAACCCAAAAAACACAAAACCTCGATAGTTTAAATTTTGAGATTTAAATCCTTCTATTGTTGGTTTAATTATACGTTCTATCGTTTTTTGTTTTAACGCTTCACTAAAAAATGGCACTGGAGAAACCGCACCCATACCACCAGTATTTAATCCTGTATCTCCCTCTCCTATTCTCTTATAATCCTTAGCTTCTGGCAACAACACCCACTCTTTTCCATCGGTAATTACAAATATGCTAAACTCAATTCCATCTAAAAACTCCTCAATCACAACTGATGATGATGCAGTACCAAATTTTTCATTTAGAAGCATATCACACAAACTAGATTTTGCTTCTTCAAGGTTATCAATTATTAATACACCTTTTCCCGCTGCTAACCCATCTGCTTTTAACACATATGGAGGTTTAAGAGATTCAAGAAATGTAAACCCTTCTTTTACTGTGTTTTTATTAAAACTTTGATAAGCAGCTGTAGGAATATTTTGTTTAGCCATAAACTCCTTAGCAAACTTTTTACTACTCTCTAACTGTCCGGCAAACTTATCTGGTGAAATTACATATATATGTTCAGTTACTTTATTGCCTTCAAAAAAATCTCTTACACCTTCTGCAATAGCATCCTCAGAACCCGGGATAATTGTATCTATCCCGTGCTGTATGCTTAAATCTCTTAATGCTTCAAAATCAGTGTACTTTGCATCGAGGTTTGTTCCACACATTTCAGTACCTCCGTTTCCAGGAGCAATAAACACATTTTCTTTGCCTATTTCATTGCTCAATTTCCAAGCCATTGCGTGCTCTCTAGCACCAGATCCAAGTATCAGTATTCGCATAATATAAATTCGGTTCAAAGATAAATATGGTTACTTTTGAAGCACTATTTTTATATAAAATTAATGAACAAATTTATTGTAATTATTTCAGCTTTCTTGATGTTTTCTTTAGGGTGTAAGGAAGATGGAACTAACCCTGGCGGGTCGTCAAGTAATGGCTTTACTGATGCAACTAAAGCTAAGATGTATAACAAAGTATGGTATGCAACTGCCTCAGGTGGAGGAATTGACTTAGAATTTTTAAGTGATGGTACATTTAGACAAGCAAAGTCCTTAGAAGGATCCTACATTTGGCAGAACGGTGGAGACACAATGAATATTCAAGATTATCAGGGTAAAAGATTCAATTTTGTATTTGATGAAATTACCTCGAGTCAAATTACATTTAGATCTAATATGGGTGGAGACAACTACAAAACTTCAAGCATATATAGAGACACTAAATAAACTTGGCATAATTTTAGACCAATAGTTTAAAACAACACAAATGATTAATTCTTTAGTAAAAGGTATTTCGAAACTTTTTGGCAACAAAGCAGATAAGGATGTTAAAGGTGTTTACCCTTATGTTGGTAAGATAAATGCTGAATACGATAAGCTCCAGATCATTTCAAATGATGAGCTTAGAGCAAAAACCACTGAGTTTAAAAACCGAATTAATGACTATTTGTCAGAAACAGATATCAAAATTGCAGATTTAAAAGATGAAATAAGCAAATCTGGTATTCATGAAATTGACAAAAAAGAAGAAGCTTACGACAAAATTGATAACCTAGAAAATTCTAGAGATGAGCAACTTGAAGAAATTCTAGAAGAACTCTTACCGGAAGCATTTGCTGTTGTTAAAGAAACCGCTAGAAGATTTACAGAAAATGACACATTAGTTGCTACTGCAAGTGAGATGGATCGAAATCTTGCAGCAGAGAAAGAACACATCAGTATTTTAGGTAACGATGTAACTTACCAAACCAGTTGGGATGCAGCTGGTCAATTAGTAGAGTGGAACATGGTTCACTACGATGTTCAGTTAATTGGTGGAGTTGTTTTACACCAAGGTAAAATTGCTGAAATGGCAACGGGTGAAGGTAAAACTTTGGTTTCTACCCTACCTGCATACCTTAATGCTCTTGGGCAAAGAGGAGTGCATATAGTAACGGTAAATGATTATTTAGCACGAAGAGATGCTGAATGGAATGCTCCAATATTTCAATTTCACGGTTTAAAAGTAGATTGCTTAGATTACTATCAGCCGCACTCTCCCGAAAGAAAAAACGCATACTTTGCTGATATTACTTACGGTACAAATAATGAATTTGGGTTTGATTACTTAAGAGATAATATGGCTCACAGCCCAAATGAGCAAGTTCAACAAAAACATCATTTTGCAATGATTGATGAGGTTGACTCTGTATTAATTGATGATGCTAGAACTCCTTTAATTATCAGTGGCCCTATTCCAAAAGGTGATATTCATGAGTTTAATGAGCTTAAGCCAAGAATTCAGAAACTTGTTGATGCTCAAAAAAGGTATCTAAATACTGCTTTATCTGACGCCAAAAGAATGATGGCAAATGGCAAAACAAGCGAAAAAGATGCTGGCCTATTGCTATACAGGTGTTACCGTGGATTACCTAAAAGTAAACCATTAATAAAGTACTTTGGAGAACCCGGCATTAAAGCTACAATGACTAAATCTGAAAATTTCTATTTGCAAGACCAGCAAAAAGAAATGCACATTGTAGATGCTGAGTTATATTTCACTATTGACGAGAAAAACAATCAAATAGAGCTTACAGATAAAGGAATTGACTTAATTTCAAGCAATAGTGATGATAAGGATTTCTTTATACTTCCTGATGTTGGTTCTGCTATTGCAGACTTAGAAAAATCTTCTTTAGCTGAAGACGAAAAAACAAAGAAGAAAGATGAATTAATGCGGGATTTTTCAGTGAAATCTGAAAGAATTCATAGTATTAATCAGCTTTTAAAAGCTTATGCCATGTTTGAAAAAGACGTGGAGTATATTATCCAAGATGGTAAAGTAAAAATTGTTGATGAGCAAACTGGCCGTGTTATGGACGGTAGAAGATACTCAGATGGTTTACACCAAGCAATTGAAGCAAAGGAAAATGTTAAGGTAGAAGCAGCAACCCAAACATTTGCAACAATTACACTACAAAACTTCTTTAGAATGTACCATAAACTAAGTGGTATGACAGGTACTGCTGAGACAGAAGCAGGGGAGTTTTGGGAAATTTACAAATTAGACGTTATTGTAATTCCAACAAACAGACCTATTGCTAGAGACGACAAAGAGGATTTAGTTTATAAGACAGTAAGAGAAAAATTTAACGCTGTTGCAGAAGAAGTTGTAAGATTACAAAAAGAAGGAAGACCTGTGCTTGTAGGGACAACCTCTGTAGAAGTATCTGAGCTTCTTAGTAGAATGTTGAACATGCGTAAGATTAAACACAATGTGTTAAACGCTAAACAACATCAGCGTGAAGCAGATATTGTTGCAGAAGCAGGTCATCCAGGCAGCATTACAATTGCAACAAATATGGCTGGTAGAGGTACAGATATTAAGCTTGGTAAAGGTGTTAAAGATGCTGGCGGTTTAGCTATTGTAGGTACTGAAAGACATGATAGTAGGCGTGTAGACAGACAGTTAAGAGGTAGAGCAGGAAGACAAGGAGACCCAGGAAGTTCTCAATTTTTTGTTTCCTTAGAAGACAACTTAATGAGGTTGTTTGGTTCTGATAGAGTATCTAAAGTAATGGACCGATTTGGTTATGAAGAAGGTGAAGTTATTCAACACTCTATGATTACTAAAACCATTGAAAGGTCCCAAAAGAAAGTAGAGCAAAATAACTTTGGTATTAGAAAACGTTTATTAGAGTATGATGATGTAATGAACAAACAACGTGTTGTAATATATACACGTAGAAGAAATGCACTTTATGGAAACAGGCTTACTTTAGATATAAATAATGCACTATATGACTGGGTTGATGATGCGGTTGCATCTTACAAAGAATCTGGAGATTTTGAAGGCTTTAACCTTGAGACTCTAAGACATCTTGCTTTTGAAACTAATCTAACAGAAGAACAATTTTTAAACAATAAGCAAGATGATGTAGTACAAACAGTATTCGATGAATTATTGGATACGTATGAGCGTAAAAACAAAGACATCATCGAAAGGGCAATGGTTGTCTTTAAGAATATTTATAGAGACAGAGGTGAAGATGTAAAAAATATTCTTGTTCCGTTCTCTGATGGAAGAAAAACAATAAATGTTTCAGTTAATCTTCAAAAAGCATTAGAAACAGAAGGTGCCGAAATAACAAATGCTTTTGAGCGTTTCGTAGCTCTAGCAACTATCGATGACCATTGGAAAGAGCATTTAAGAGAATTAGATGATCTTAAACAAACTGCCAACAATGCTACATTAGAACAAAAAGATCCGTTATTAATTTATAAATTGGAATCGTTTAATCTTTTCCAAACAATGATTAATACATTAAACAGTGATATTATATCGTTACTATTTAAAGGTAATATTCCTATCCAAGGTTCTGATGATATGAAAGAAGCCAAGGAAAGAAAAAGAGCTGACATGAGTAAAATGAGAACAAGCAGAGCAGCAGAAGCATTAGTGTCTCAAGATGGCGGCAGTCAGCAACAAAAGGAAGAACCAAAAGAGATAAAAGTACCTGTACGAAGCGAGAAAACAGTTGGAAGGAATGAACCTTGCCCTTGCGGAAGCGGGAAAAAATTCAAAAAATGTCATGGTAAAGAAGCTTAGTGTTCTCTTATTTTTTATTCTGGGTTGTGTATTGGGTGGTTACGCCCAAGTTACAATAAAGATAGATGAATCTATTAACCAGCAACTTAGAGTCAAAAATGCCAGAATAGACAGTACTAAACTCTCAGGATATAGAATACAAATTGCATTTAATAGCGACAGATCAAAAGCTATGTCGGCTAAAAGCAAATTTATTAATAGGTTTCCAGAGTATTCTTCGCGAGCATATGATTTATACCAACAACCATATTGGAAAGTAAGAGTAGGTGATTTTTACAGACAAGTAGATGCTCAAAGCTTGCTAAAAGAAATAAGGGTATCCTTTCCCGATGCGTTTGTTGTAAGAGATTTTATACGTAGACCGAAACTTTAAAAACTCGGTACAATGCTAAATTTTACCCCAATACTTATATGCAAGTTCAAGTAAATAACGAATATAGCAAACTTAAAACAGTTATACTGGGTATAGCTGATAACTGCGGAGGACAGCCTCATTTAGACGACGCATACGACCCCAAAACCAAAGAGTTTATTAGAAAGGGGATATATCCATTGGAAAGACATATGGTTCCGGAGATGGATGCTTTTGCAAGAGTTTTAGAACAGTACAATGTTGAAGTGCTTAGGCCAGATGATATATTAAGCGTAAACCAAATCTTTACACGTGATATTTGCTTTGCTATTGATAATAAACTTGTTATCCCTCAAATAATAAGAGAAAGACAAGCCGAGCAACAAGCAATAAAAAAGTACATAGCAACTATTAATGCAGAAAATATTCTTTATGCTCCGAAAGAAGTGCGTATTGAAGGTGGAGATGTAATAGTGCATAACGACTTTGTGTTTATGGGTTATTCTGATGAACACGACTTTTATAATTTTAAAACAGCACGCACTAACGAACAAGGGCTCAAATTTTTACAATCGAGTTTCCCTGATAAGAAAATTCTGGGTTTTCAACTTAAAAAATCTGATTATGCACCAATGGAAAATGCTTTGCATTTAGATTGTTGTTTTCAACCTCTTGGTTTGGGACATGCATTAATTTTTGAAGACGGTTTTCAACATCAAAAAGACTTGGACTATATAACCGAAGTTTTTGGAGCAGATAATATTATCAAAGTATCAAGAGATGAAATGTACAACATGAATTGTAATGTGTTTTCCATTGATAAAGATGTAATTGTGAGCGAAAGAGGTTTTATTAGAATAAATGAAAAGCTTCGTTCTTTTGGTTATACAGTAGAGGAAATTCCTTATTATCAAATTTCTAAACAAGAAGGTTTGCTTAGATGTTCAACAATGCCCCTACACAGAAGTAATGATTAAAACTATACCTACTAGTGTTGCAATGGTTAGACCAAAAAACTTTGGTTTTAACGCTCAAACTGCAGAAAATAATGCTTTTCAGAATAAATTAGATGTTTTTACTAGCAGTCAAATCCAAGACATAGCGTTATTGGAATTTGACAATATGGTTAACATGCTCAAACAAAAAGGCATTAAAGTAAAGGTGTTTCAAGATAATGATAGTGATACGCCTGATTCTATTTTCCCAAACAATTGGTTTTCTACTTTTACAGATGAGTTAGTTTTATATTCTATGTTTACTCCAAACAGAAGAAAAGAGAGAAAACCGGCTATTTACAAGAAGCTTTCTAACGACTTAAGAAAACCAATAAATGAAAAACTTCTTACTAGAGAGAAAAAAGGAGAAATATTAGAAGGTACTGGGAGTTTAGTTTGTGATTATACATCTAAAACAGCTTTTGCAGCCCTCTCTCCTAGAACAATCAATGAAGCTCTAGATAAATTTGAGGCTATTTCGGGTTACAACACAGTAAGATTTAACTCGTATGGGCCTGATGGTAACTTAATTTATCACACCAATGTTATGATGACAATGGCTGACACTTTTGTTATTTTAGGCAAGGATAGCATAGTAGAAAACGAACGAGAAAATGTAGTAGCCAAACTAACTGCATTAGGTAAAGATGTCATTTCAATCTCTAACAATCAAGTTTTCAATCATTTTGCAGGTAATATGCTTCAGTTGCAAAACAACAAAGGGCAAAAGTTTTTAGTAATGTCAAAAGTGGCATTTAATGCTCTAACTTCTGAGCAAAAAGATATCATTACAAACAAGCATCAAAATGAAATAATTGCTGTGCCAATTCATATTATAGAAAAAATTGGAGGAGGTAGTGCTCGTTGTATGATGGCCGAAATATTTTATTAGAAATCTTATCCGTTTTAGTTATGAATGTAGAGACAATTCTTTCCCCAAAATTATTTTATCAAATAGAGGACCTTGAGAATAAGGTTGTTGTAGTTATTGATATTTTAAGAGCAACTTCTACTATTACAACTATTTTAGGCAATGGAGCTTCCTCTGTAATACCAGTTATGGAAGAGTCTAAAGCTAATAAATATAAAGCAGAGGGTTACTTAGTTGGCGGTGAAAGAGGGGGTGAAACTATTCCTGGCTTTGATTTTGGAAATTCCCCTTTTCATTATAAACCAGAACTGATAAAAGATAAGGACGTAGTATTAACTACAACTAATGGTACCAAGTGTATTGAAATGGCACGTGCTGCAAAAAAAGTTATTATTGGTAGCTTTTTAAACTTGGATACTGTTGTGGAGCAACTAAAGCAATGGAATACTGATGTAGTTTTATTTTGTGCAGGTTGGAAAGACAGAACTAATTTAGAAGATAGTTTATTTGCAGGTGCCGTGGCTGCACAACTATCAAACAGTAATTTAGATGATGCTTCCCTCCTATGCGTAGACTCTTATAATGCTGCTGCAGACGATTTATTTGGTGCTCTAAAAAACTCTAACCACTTTCAAAGATTAGCAAGCAAAGGAGTAACTAAGGATATAGAATATTGTTGTTTACAAAATACGCATCGTATTTTACCCATTCTAAACGGCAATAAACTCACCAAATAGACAAATTCGTTTTCAAGAACGATATTTTATAATATCGGCTTAAATAACGATATTCTTGCTTATCGCCTTGTAAAGCGATATATTTGCTTTTGTAATGCAAAATGCAATCGCCATAATAACTGGAGATATAGTTAATTCAAGATTAGATAAAACCAACCTTTGGTTAAATAATCTTAAAGATGTTCTTAAAAAAATTGGTAAAGAAGAACAAGAATGGGAGATTTATAGAGGAGACAGTTTTCAATTACAAACCGAAATAAGTACAGCCTTAATACATGCACTAACCATTAAAGCATTTATAAAGCAAAATAAACTAACTGATGTTAGGATGGCCATTGGCATAGGGAGTAAAACAAACAATACATCAAAAATCACACAAGCAAACGGCAGTGCATTTATTAACTCCGGTGATTGTTTTAACCAATTAAAAAAAGAAAGAATTGCAATTAAAACGGCAAATAAAGAATTTGACCATACCTTAAATCTAATGTTAAAACTTGCATCCTTAACTATAAACCATTGGACTCCAGCAACATCCTACATAATAGGACAATCCCTAACACATTGCCTTAACCAAAAAGAATTAGCTAACAAACTAAACAAATCTCAAAGTACTGTAAGCGAGGCATTAAATAGAGGTGGTTTTGATTCTATTATGGATTTAAATCAATACTACCAAAACCAAGTACAGAAACTATGACAATAACCCTACTTATAAAACTATTGCTTGCCCATTTTATAGGCGATTTTTCGCTTCAGCCAACAAGCTGGGTAAAAGACAAAATAGAAAAAAAAGCAAAATCAAAGTATCTATACTTACATATTGCGACACATGCAATCCTGGTATCTATTGCTTTGGGCTTTCAACATTGGGAAATAGTAGCTTTAGTAGTAATAAGTCATTATCTGATAGACTTGCTAAAGCTAAGCCTCAGTATAGACATAAACAGAACAACAATGTTTTTTATTGATCAAGCTTTGCATCTAATGGTAATAGCGTTGTCTGTACACCTTTTATACCCATATATTGAGCTTTCTCTTATTCAATCTCCAAAACTATGGTTACTTATATTGGCAATACTAGTAGTTACAAAGGTTGCTGCGATGGTAATGCAAGAAATTATGCAAGCTTGGTCTAACGAAATAAAAATGGAAAACTCTCTACCTAAGGCAGGAAAATACATTGGTATTTTAGAGCGATTGTTTGTGTTCGGATTTATTGTAATTGGTCAATGGTCTGCCATAGGTTTTTTGCTGGCAGCAAAATCTGTATTTAGATTTGGAGACTTAAACAAGGATAAAAACCTAAAGCTAACAGAGTATGTGCTAATAGGCACCTTACTTAGTTTTGGAATAGCAATAGTTATAGGTTTATTGTATACTTATTTAGAGAAAAATATTTAGTCTTTTACAGAATTCAGGCACTGCAAAACACTCTTTTCTACACTATTTATATAATCTTGAGAGTTTGGAGCACCACGGAGGACGGTGAACAAAATATAAGTCAAGAATCAAATTTCTTAATATTTTCATTCTCAATTTCGCCACATTCATCTAGTTCAGAATAAGAATAGCTATCCAATGAAGAAAGGGAATCTCGTTTAAAGCAAAATAAGATCAATTCATTTCTAAGCTTAGCATACTTTTTATGTTCACTTATTCTATCGTCACCACTTTGAGTAGATCAGAGCAATCCTTAACCCATAAGAATAGCTACCAAATGAAGTCTCAAACTAACAAGGAATCTTATCAACTCTACGTTGATGTCTTCCCCCCTCGTAATCTTCATCCAAAAAAGTTTGGAGCACTTCTAAAGCTTCATCTTCTTCTAAAAAACGAGCAGGTATACAAATAATATTGGCATTATTGTGCTGCTTAATTAATGCTGCTACTTCTTTATTCCAAGCTAACCCTGCACGTATTCCTTGATGTTTATTTGCTGTCATACAAACACCGTTTGCACTACCACAAATTAAGATTCCAAAGTTGGCTTTATTTGCTTCTACATCTAAAGCCACAGGATGTACGTAATCTGGATAATCTACAGAATCACTTCCATTTGTACCGTGATTAATAAACTCAAATTGATTTAAATAATCTTTAATAATGCGTTCTTTTAATTCTGTACCTGCGTGGTCGTTTCCTATAGCAACAATTAATTTAGTCATATTCTATTTGTGGATTTACTTTTTTAGCAATGAGTATACCTACCTCGTATAAAATCATAATAGGGATACTTAATATTATTTGGCTGGCAATATCTGGAGGAGTAATTATTGCCGAAATTACAAGAACTAAAACCAATGCTACTTTTCTGTATCGAGAGAGCATTTCTCCTGTTACTAAGCCAACCTTAGCTAGCACATATATAACCAATGGTAATTCAAATATTATTGCAGCTCCAATAGTAAGCATAGATACAATGCTAACCACAGAAGTAACGGTAAATTCTTTTTGTATAACATTACTTAAAGTATAATTACCCAAAAAGTTAATAGAAATTGGAGTAAGGATAAAATAGCCAAATAACAACCCTAAAAAGAACATTGCAGAACCAAAAAATATGGCTAATCCAGAATATCTTTTTTCGCTTCTCTTTAAAGCAGGCTTTATAAATCTGTATATTTCATAAAGAATGTATGGTAATGCAAGAACAACACCTCCAAGCAATGAAATCATCATATGTTGAAAAAACTGTTCTTGTACCTTCATGGTTTTAACAACAAATTCCATTTTTTCAATACAAATTCTATCACTATTATATAAATAATAAGATAAATCGCAGATCTTCCTAAAAGTCCAAAAACTTGGTTGAGTTGGACCTAAGAGTATTTTATCAAAAATATAAGAGCCATAAGCAAACGCTAAAATTGCCCCAGCAAAAATTGCAATTATGCTCCGCATTAGATGCCACCTTAAAGCTTCAAGGTGCTCTAAAAACGTCATATGGGACTCGTGCCCATCTACATCTAATTGATCTAATGCCATTTACTATTGCTTACATTAGCATTCCGCCACAAACACTTAATACTTGTCCAGATATGTAAGTAGAATTATCGCTTCCTAAAAACACGCAAGCATTTGCAACATCTTCTGGTTTTCCGCCTCTTTTTAAAGGAATATTATCTGTCCAACCTTTCAATGCTTCCTCACCTAATTCAGCAGTCATTTCAGTTTTAATAAAACCCGGGGTGATTACATTACATCTTACATCTCTACTTCCTAACTCTTTTGCTATAGATTTAGAAAACCCTATTATTCCGGCTTTAGATGCAGCATAATTACTTTGACCAGCATTACCCATTACACCAACAACAGAAGACATATTAATAATACTTCCACCTCTTTGTTTTAAAAAATTTCTTACAGATGCTTTGGTTAAATTAAATACAGATTTTAAGTTAACCTGCATTATCTCATCCCATTGATCTTCGCTCATTCTCATTAAAAGATTATCTCGTGTAATACCAGCATTGTTAATTAGGATTTGAAAACCACCAAACTCAGTAATAACTTCATCTACAAATTTTTGAGAAGACTCAAAATCTGCAGCATTACTTTGAAACCCTTTTACCTTAACTCCGTATTTAGAAGAAAGTTCCTCTTCTAATGCTTTAGCTTTTTCAACAGAACTTGCATAGCTAAAAGCAATATTACACCCCTGTTCTGCAAACTTTTCTGCAATGCCTTTTCCTATTCCTCTGCTTGCTCCTGTTATAATAGCTGTTTTATTTTCTAATTGTTTCATTGTATATCCACTTAAAAGTGCAAAAGTATTCCTTTACTCTGAAATCAAATACCAAAGTAATCCTATTTTCATACACAATTCGAACGAAACAAAATAGCAAAATAAGCGTTCTACAATTGATGTCGTTTTATTGCTTAAAGACAAAACTTATTCTGCCAATATCATTAAATGAGGCTTGGGATTTTTTTTCTTCCCCAGAAAACCTAAATAAGATTACACCTGAAGATATGGGGTTTATTATAACTAATAAGCCAGCAAAAAAAATGTTTGCTGGACAAATAATCACCTACAAAGTATCTCCATTATTGGGAATAAAGATAAACTGGATGACTGAGATAACTCACGTCAAGGAAAAAGAATATTTTATAGATGAACAACGTTTTGGACCTTATGCTTTATGGCACCATAGGCACAGTTTTAAAGAAACAGAAAACGGGGTGGAAATGGAAGATGAAGTTAATTACAAGTTAGGTTTCAGTTTTTTAGGCAATATTGCCCACTCATTGTTTGTAAAGAAAAAATTAGATCACGTATTTGAATACAGGCAACAAAGAATTGCCGAAATTTTTATGTAATACTTAACTACTCCTCAATTCAAAATGAAAAGGGAGAAACTCACTTACACTCTTAGCTCTAAAAACATCATCACCTCCATCCCACATCCAAATTTCTATATCACTCCTTTGTCTAACTTGAATGTCTGAAATTACTTGAAGGCATCCAGCACAAGGCACCAACATTTTAGGCACTTGGTACTTTGTTGATTTTGCGAATATTGCAATCTTTTTTACACCGTCATTTTCTAAGTTTTTAGAGCACTCAAACAAAGCTACACGCTCAGCACATAAGCCAGAAGGAAATGATGCATTTTCTTGATTGCTACCCAGAACTAATTTACCGCTGTTTAAACCAACTGAGCATCCTACAAAAAACTCAGAATAAGGAGCATAGGACTGCTTGTGTGCAACTCTAGCTTGTTCTAAGAAATGTTGTTCGTTTTTTGATAATTTGCCAAAACTTAACTCTTCGATATGAACTATTTTTTGCATTAATTTATCGCAATATCAACTTATTTTATAAAACTGAAATTTATAGCCATATTTATTGTAGGTTTGAGGTGGACACGATGAAGAAAGTAGTTGTATTAGGAGCAGGACTATCCGCTACCTACTTAATAAAATACTTAGAAGAAAATGCGGCAAGCAACAATTGGCAGTTGTGGGTTGCAGATAGGGATATAATATTAGTGAAAGATAAGTGCCAACTTAAGACTACTCAAAGTGTTGAGTTAGATATTGCAAACGAAAACGATGTTAGACATTTACTAAAAGACTGTTCTCTTTGCGTAAGTATGCTTCCTGCATTTTTGCATATTAAGATTGCCAATATATGTTTAGCGATGAACATAAATTTAGCTACAGCATCATACTTATCTAAAGAATTAAAGGCCCTTAGTCAAAAAGTAAAAGACAAAGATTTAATATTTTTAAATGAGTGTGGTTTAGATCCAGGAATCGACCATCTTTCAGCAATGAAACTATTGGATGAAATACGAGCAAATGGAGGTACGATAACAGAATTTGAAAGTTTTACTGGCGGGCTTATAGCTCCGGATTGTGAAGACAATCCTTGGAAGTATAAGTTTACCTGGAATCCAAGAAATGTGATTTTAGCAGGTAGTGGAGGAGCTGTAAAATTTATCCATAATGGTAAATATAAATTTGTTCCTTACCACAGAGTTTTCAGAAGAACTGAGATAGTAAATATTGACGGTTATGGAAAATACGAGGGTTACGCCAACAGAGACTCTTTAAAATACCGAGAAACTTACAATTTGTACGATGTAAAAACAATGTACAGAGGTACTTTCAGAAGACCGGGATTTTCTAAAGCTTGGAACTGTTTTGTACAGCTTGGTGCTACCGACGACTCTTACATTTTAGAAAACTCGGAAGAAATGACTTATCGAGACTTTATCAATACATTTTTAGCTTATCATCCAACAGATAGTGTTGAACTTAAGTTAAAACAATATTTACGTATAGATCAGGATGATGTGGACTTGTGGGAAAGATTAGAGTCTACTGGTATTTTTACAGATAAAAGAGTAGGCCTTAAAAGGGCTACACCTGCTCAGATACTTCAAAAAATATTGGTTGATAAATGGAGTTTAAACCCAACGGATAGAGATATGATTGTAATGTGGCACAATGTTACTTACACCAAAAACAAAGAAATCAGAAAGGTGGAGAGTAGTCTTGTTTGCGAAGGTAAAGACCAAAGATATACTGCAATGGCCAAAACCGTTGGTTTACCGCTAGCTATTGCTTGTAAACTTATATTAACAGACACCATTCAGGCTAGAGGTTGCGTGCTGCCAATTAAAAAAGAATTTTATAATCCAATTATAGATGAGTTAACTCATCACGGAATTAAGTTTATAGAAAAATTTAATTAACATTTATTGTGTCGCTTTGAGATGCATATAATCCAAAAACTCCAAGTCCATTATATACGTTTCCATTATCTAAAGTATAAGTCGCCAATGGCCCACCATAGATGTGATTATTCTGTAACAATCCAATGTAATAGTTAAACATTATATCAGAAACAGAACTGATTTTGACTTTAATCTTTTTATCAATGCACGATGTATTGAATTCTTTTTTAGCAATACTTAGCTCTATAATTCTGCTCGAGTTCTGGAATAAATTATCCTCAAAAATTCCAAAAGCACTTTTACTTGATAATGTATTTATTGATGAAACAAACACCTCGTCTCCAGATGAAAACTTAACGTCTTCTTCTAATAAAATGCTATTACCAGAAGAAGTATCTATCTGTTTTAAATAAGTTTGAAGCAAGAATTTGGATGTGGATTCAGAATCATACAACTCAATTTTTACGCGATAATAATCTCCGTGCTCATCAGCACTTAAGATGCTAAATTGAGGCTTATGAGAAGGACTATGATCAACGGCAGCAATAGTGGGAAATTCTTCAAATTGCAGTTGTATGGAATAATCAAACCCAGGTTTTATATGAATGGGTAATACTACTAAACCATCAACAACTTCAGCATCATCATAATAAATAGCAGTGCTATCTTCTTTCACCAAAATTGTCGTAAATCCATTTAGGTTGTTTAATTCTGGAACTTCAGTTGTATTAACAGATTTACTCAACCAAAAACTAAGTTCTGAGTTTACATCATTGTAACAATTAAGCACTAATTTCTCTTCAAATTTAAACTGCTTCAATGGTATTTGTTTCTCGCAAGAAGCAAGAACACACAACCATATAACTAATAAAAAAATACGATTCATAGTTTAATTCTGTATTTAATCATGGGCATCATGGGCAGGTAAGATCTAACTTTAATGGTTGGTTCTGCAAATTCATCTACACCTATATAAACCATAAAAGGATTTAGCTGATTATATACATTGTAAATGCCAACAATAAAATTAGAACTGAACTTCTTATACTGCTTGTCACTTTGATAAGAAATATCTAAGTGGTGAGTTGCGGGTAATCTAAAGTTATTAATCTGATCAAATTCTTCTACTACAACCTGCTTACCACTAACAATTGAAATGTATCGTGCTGATGGCAAGGTTACTGGATTTCCGCTAGCAAACGTAAAAGACAATGTAACTTTAGAATTAGAGTTTAAACCAAATACACCCAATAGATTTATGGAATGAGGACGATCATATTTGGAAAAATATTCAGCATCATTGTTAATGGATTCGACTGTTCTTTTGCTCCGACAATAAGTATACCCCCCATACAAACTCCATTTTTTAATTAGTGCTTTTGCAGATACCTCAAAACCAAATGCTCTTCCAGAACCTCTTAGAAGATCAGACTCCCAATCTGAATTCGTTAATAAGTTTACACCGTTTTTGTGTTCTAAAATATTGTTATAAAACTTACTAAATAGAGCACTACTCCACTCCCACTTGTGATACTTGGCTAAAACTTTGGCACTAAGTTGAGATACACTAAGTGGTTTGATTTTATCGGTAACAGGTAACCAAATATCCAAGGGTAAACCAAGGTTGTTATTTGGCACTAAGTGCACAAACTGATCTACTGAAGAAAATCCAAATCTCAATTGCTTTTTGTTCTCCAAATTCTGAATTATTAAAATTCTTGGTTGAAACCGATTATATATGATGCTATCCGTTTTAAAACGGCTATACCTTAAACCAAATGTTGCATTTCCTCCATCAAAATATACTTTATCTTCTAAATATGCGAAATATGTATTATTCACGATTTTATTAGATAAAATAGAAGTATCCGAACTAATTAGAGTATTAGAAGAAGAATAATTTCTTTCGAAAGGGTTAAATTGATATTTAACCATACCTATCCCTGCAGACAAGATGTTGTTCTTTTTAGCTAAATAATTTGCATCCACATTATATTTCAGTTCTGACAACCCATTTGAATAGGAAGACTTATTGCTAGTAAAATTGTTAATCTGATTAAAGCTATATTCATCTTTAAATTCCACATTATAACTACTTAGAGTAGCTTGTGCAGACAAATTAAACTTGCTTGATACTACGCTTCTCCATTGCATTCCATACAATTTGTTTCTCCAACCAAGTGTTCCTTCTGTATTTTCTGTAGTAGCTAAATTGTCTCTTAGTTTAAGTTCAGTAGTTGAGATAAACTGGTCTCCACCATTATATGCAGTCAACTTTAGTTCATTATTTTTGTTAATTTGCCAATGCAGTTTGCCAAAAACATCAAAGTACCACAAAGATGTTTTATTTCGTTGAATGTCTCTTCTATTTAAAATGCTTTGTACTGGCAGCATCAATAAGTCAGCATAAGTTCTTCTTGCCGAAACAGAATAGCTTAATTTATCCTTGACAATAGGGCCATTAAGACTTAATCCACTTGAAATAACACCGACATCTGCATCTAACTCGTGTTTCTTTTTATTGCCGTTTTTTAATGTAACATCGACAACGCTGCTCAGTCTGCTGGTATATTTTGCAGGAAAAGCATCTTTATATACTTTAATATCGTTTATGGACGAAGAATTAAATATGGAATAAAGTCCTAAAAGGTGAAATGTATTATATACAGGGATACCATCTAAAAGTACCATATTTTGATCCGGTCCTCCGCCCCTAACAATTAAGCCAGGCTCTCCAAAAGATACATTTTGCACACCAGTAAGCATTTTAATATTACTAAGTGCATCAGTTTCACCACCAAATGTTGGTATTAAATTATCTATTGGAATTACTTCATCAAATGGCTTTAAACTTATGGATGAGTTTAAGTATGAAGGGCTCACATCAATTTGCTTTAGTTTGGGCACTTTTTTAAGTTTTATTAGTAATAGCTGATTATTAATTACTTTAAAATTCTGTTGCAACGTAAGATAATCAATATGAATTATTTGTAGTCTTAAGGTATCCACCAAATGGTATCCTCTAAAATATCCGTTTTCATCTGAATAAAATGCTTTATTGTGTCCCTTGAATATTAGTGCGGCATTTGGAATCCTCTCACTAGATTCAACATCTAAAACAATACCATGGATAAACTTAGCTTTGATTGGAGTTAATATAACATTATAATTATCCTCAAACTTATACTGTATTGAAACTTGACTTTTTAACTCATCTAACAATTGAGATATAGTGGCATTCCTTAAATTAATATCAAGAGTTTTTCCTGCAATAGTAGAATTCTTATAATTGAAACTTACCCCTGATTTTTTTTCAAGTTTAAATAGGTATAACTTAACATTACCTTGGAATTTAAATTCATTAAATAGAATTTTATCTGACTGTGCAATGCAGCTAAGAAAGAGAAAATAGATAGACGATATAAGAAGAACTCTCTTCAACTATTGCAAAGTACAATAATTGATTACTTCAATACAATAACGTTGTTCTTTAATACAAACTTTCTGTCAGAAATTTGACTTAGTATATTTAAACATTCTTGAAGATTATTTATTGGTAGATTAACAGTATAATGCTCCTTTAACACTTTGGATTTAACTTGATGATTGGTATTATAGTATAAATTTAACTGCCCCAAAATGTACGATAAAGGCATGTTTTTACAATTAATTGCTTCACCCCAAGACTTTACCACTGCTTTATCCTCAAAAAGATTAAAGCCATTGGCCATAATCATTAACCTATCTCCTGCATTTAGCTGAATCTTATCAGTTTTGGCGTTTACTTCTACAATACCTTCAAATAATTCAATCATAACAAAGTCTGAAGAAGTTGGAGCATAAACATTAAATTCAGTTCCTTTAACAGTAATATCACCAAGATGAGTATGAACAACAAAAGGGTGTTTACTTTTACTAACATTAAAAAATGCTTCCCCGTTTAACATTAACTCCCGGTTGTTATTACCAAAATCTTTTGATAGAAGAATTTCACTGCTTTTGTTAAGTTCTATAATAGAATTATCCTCCAAGATATAAGCATTATGTGCTAAGGTTAGGCTATTATTTGTGGAAGAATAGAACCAAATTCCAACAGAAAGGACTGCAAGTATTAAAATACTTGCAGTCAATTTTAGCCAATCGAAGCCTGTTTTTTTCAAAGGTGCTTCTACAATATGTTGGAAGCTATTCCACGCATCATCAGTATGAGTGCTGTCATAGCTTAATTGGTTAGTTAGTTGCCAAACAGCTTCTAACTGGTTTAGTCGTTTTTTTAAATGATCAGAAGAAGCTAGCTTGCTTTCTAAAGCTAGCTTCTCCATCTCCGGTAGGTCTCCGGTGATGTACTTAATAAGTTGATCATCTGCGTAATTTAACATTTACCTATATTCTCTATCACTGCTTTCAGGTGTAATAAAGTATTTTTATTTTGGTGACTTTCAGCCAACCAAATTTTTATTTCTTTCACTTCAATTCTAGTACATTTTCCTACAAGAAATTTTAATAAAATATTTGCTTCCCAAAACATTGGTTACAACTTTATAACATGTAATACACCTAAAATTGTATCTACCCCTATTGAAGATTAAAGTTTTCTTTAAAAACTTTTAAGGCTTTGCTAATTTGATTTTCAACTGTTTTAGTGCTTATGTCTAAAAACTCTGCAATTTGCTTGTAACTTAGCTCATCGACACGGCTCATCATAAACACTTGTTTGCACCTTGGGGGAAGTGAATTTAATACCAAATTGATTTTTTGCTGAGTTTCTTTTGCATTTAAAATATCATCAGTAAACTGACCACTTTCTTTATCTACATCCAGAATTTGAAGAGTTGAAATTTTATTCTTACGAATAAAGTTAATACATCGGTTTTTAACCGATCGGTATAAATACGGCTTTAAACCATCATTTAATGAAAGCTTTTCTCTTTTTCTCCAAACTTCTACGAAAACATCGTTAACTATCTCTAAGGCGTCTTGTTCAGAAAAAACCAAATAATTTGCATAATGAACCAATGAAGGTTGATGCTTCTTATAGAATAATTCAAAAAAATCGTTTACAGACACAGGCAAATGCCAATTTACTTTAGCGTCAAAATTAATTATTTTATAAGCTATTGATTTTCGGTTATTAACATACAGAAATAGAAACATTTCCGTTTATCTAAAATAATTTATAAAATTAGTATGAAACTAAAATATTAACACAGGGATTTTGTACATTCGCAGCCGTCTAATCGTGGTCGGATGGCCGAGAGGCTAGGCAGTGGTCTGCAAAACCATCTACACCGGTTCGAATCCGGTTCCGACCTCAAAATAAAAACCTAACTACCAAGTAGTTAGGTTTTTTTATGACTAAACTTTACAAATTCCGTATATTGGCTAAGCTTAAATTCTATTGCCAATGAAAAATTTTACCTTATTTATGATTTTATTACTTGTAGCTTGCACTGTACAGGCCCAATTTAAATCAGTACAAAAAATCATAACAGATGATTTTCAAGTCTTAAGTAATAATATATCTAATCTCAAAAATAAGTCTGCATCAAATCCAATAAATTGTGGTGAAGACACATTAGAATATGCACGATATAAAGGGACAGCTTTTCAGGCCATTAGCATTTCTAATGGATACGCCTTAGGACAATATTTTGATTCACCAGATACTGTTTCTGTAAGTGGTGCTACATTTTATGGATGGAGTTTATCTACTGCTAATGATAGTATTGAAATTACCGTAAGTTTATATAAAGCTGGAGCAGACACCTTACCAACTGGCTCCGCAATAAGAACTGCTAAAATTATGGTAGATACAGCTTTCAATAGAGGTGTACTTACGGGCTTAAGAAAAAGCGTTGTCTTTAATACAGCTTATAAAACCACCGACCCGTTTATCATTACAATCGAGTCTTCAGATAGCATACGAACAGGCATTGTAGCAAATAGTTATGCAAACAAAGATGGTGAAGGTGAAAACATAAGTTGTGGTACAGTTAGTGGCACTTGGTATAGGTGTTTAAACTTAAATATTGGAGGTGCCACTCTAGATTGTGATATGTTATTGGAGCCTCATGTTAGTTATACAACCTTTGCAGATTTCTCAGCATTAGAATGTTTTAACTACTTAGATTCTGTAAGTTTTAATAATAAAAGTTCTAATATTCTTAAACACCGGATGTACAACAGGTATTTAGCGTACGATTTGGGGCAATACTCTTATTACTGGAGTTTTGGTATTGGAGCAAGTTCGCTTTATGATACTATGCCGAAATATAAATTCCCCATAAATAAAAATTACACTACCCGTCTTGTTACCACAATGTACACCTATAGAGCAGGCAATAGTTGTAAAGATACAGCATATCAAGATCTCTATTTCCAACCTTCAGAAATTGGTTTTTCTGTTGATACACCAATTTGCAGCGGAAATAGTGCTACAATTAATGCAGTTAGTACAGGTTTAATTTCCTGGTATCATAACGATACTGCCAGCTTGCCATTCAATCAGGGTTATAAATACGAAACCCCAATTCTAGACTCTTCAATTCAATATATTTTAGAATCTAAAAACAACATTTGTTCAACTCAACGTAAAATAGTTGATGTTACTGTAGCACAATCACCAAGTTTGCCAATCACCTTTAATGACTCAATTTGTTTAAATGCCAAGGCCAATTTAGTAGGCCAAACCGATGTTGGAAATATTATTTGGTGGTCAGATTCTATTGGAGGAACTAGTTTAGATACCGCTAATGTATTTGTATCAGAAAAGCTTTCACAAAGCTCTATTTATTATGCTGAGGCAGATAACCGTGGATGCAAAAGTAGATCAAGAGTTAAAACTGTTGCCAACGTAAATGCTAATAACGCACCGCCAGAACCCATTACCAATTTGGATAGTACAATTTGCCTATTTGATGGTAACGTGGCATTAAGTGCCACTTCAACCAGTTCAACAATACGTTGGTTTAATCATCCTTCTGATAATTTACCAATAGCTACAGGCAACTCATACACCTTTTTTCCTGAAAAACTAGGTGCCAAATTAATATATGTAGAAGCGTATGATGGCCAATGTGCTAGCACACAGGTTCAAAAAAGAGTAATGGTTTGGACATTCCCTAGCCATTCGTTCGCGAATGAAGATACTCTTTGTTTGGGAGACTCACTGGCTTTAGACTTCAGCTATACCTATGGAGCAGTAAAATGGTATGATCAGGCAGCTGGAGGTGTTGTATTGCACGATTCTAATGAGTTTAACATTAAAAACCTATCTAGTTCGGAAACCTTTTACCTAGAGCCATACAGCCAAGGATGTAAAGATACGCTGCGTCATGCTCTAGAAATTGGTGTATTGCCATTCGGAGAAATAAACGCGATAAATGAAATTACTATCTGCGAAGACAAAAGTGCAGACTTAGATGCAACAACCACAATTGGAGAAGTAATATGGTCTGTCAATGAAAATCTTGAGCCTATAGTAAGTATAGGAAACTCATATACCACTGAAGCATTAAAAGCAAATACAACTTATTATGCTGCATCTAGAAACTACAAATGTATTAGCGAGCCACTAGCGATAATTGTTATAGTAAATAAAGCACCAAATGCAGGATTTAATTATCAAGTAAATAGTAAGGGTAGTTTTTCATTTTTGGCAAATGTTGCAGGTCTTAATTATGACTGGACGTTTGGAGATGGCAGCACTGCAAAAGGCCGAAGTGTTAGCCATAAGTATAAAGAAAATGGAGATTTTGATGTTGAACTTACCACAACATCAAACATTGGTTGTGATGCATCGAACTCTCGCACTGTAAAAGTAGCTGGGTTAGTAAGCACACCTAAAATCACTAAACCCAATTTATCTATTTGGCCAAATCCGGCAACTGATATTTTAAATATTTCAAGTGATGCTAAAGTAAGAGAATTAAACATTACAAATTCATTGGGGATTAACGTCTATAAGCAGGTAGGATACTTTAATAATTTTAGTTTAGACCTAAATGAAAAAAGAATTTCTAGAGGATCTTACATTTTCGAAATTAAGGGAGATAATTTTAAAACTTTTAAACGAGTGTTGATATATTAAAGTAGAAAGCAAAACACCTTTATTAATTATAGAATTTTAGGATTAAAAGCATATACCAATTTGTAAAAGTGGTATATGCAACAACCCTCATAATTATTCTCTATACTTATTACGATAGGGATGATAAAATGTTGCAATGTCAAAAAAAAAGACCTAGAACAATCTATCGATATCAGCATTAAATAAGCTGTTTTGACCATTTATCTTTAATAATGACTGACAATCCATTATATGTTGATTCTTCTGTAATAACTTCGATCAGTGAGAAACTTTAAACCAACTCTTCTTATTCTATTGTTTGCAAATTTTGGGTTTTCCCAGACTATTGCAACTAGTGGTGATGGCGTCAAAATAAAGTTAAACAAAGACAAAACTTGGGAATATCTTCATGATTCCGCATACCATTCGGTTTATGAATTAGAATCTGATGCGTGCAGTTATATGGAAAATAAAGTTGATGAGTTTACAGATAAACGTAAAGTTGTTTTAAACATTAGAAAAATTGCAAGAAATAATCAACGGAAATCTGTACATTGATCTATCGCAAGATTTGAGTATTGCATATCGCCTTATTTGCAAGAGCTAACATTAATGGCTCTAGCAATAAAAAATCACATATATCTTTAAAGTTTGAAGACGGTATTACATTAAAATTAAAAAACATTGGAGAAAATGAATGTGGTAATTGTGGTTCTATTTATGTAGAGTTTACAGATTACCTTGATAAACTAAAACGCAAGAAAGTAAAATCAATTCGTTATTCCTTAGCCAATGGAGAAACTGACTTAGAGTTTATCTACCCCCATTTTTTTATCGACCGCATTCCCTGTTTGGAGTGATTGATTACATAGTCTCATTGACATAAAGCAGATAAAAAAATGCCTGCAACACAATTGCAAGCATTTCAAGTGGTACCCAGGGTCGGGCTCGAACCGACACGTCTTGCGACATTGGTGTTTGAGACCAACGCGTCTACCAATTCCGCCACCTGGGCATATCTGTTAAAACGATGCGAATGTATTCACACTTTCTTTTATACGCAACACATACTTTAGTTTTAAATATATTTCTTTAATATTTTCTAAAAGAGGTTGGTTCTCTCCTATCCTATCTGAAGCATCGTACTTTTTTGCTTTAGCTTCCATTTCGTTGTTTAGCTTGCTTTCCAACGTTTCAACCTCATTAAAAAGCTCAGATTGTTTGTCTGCATTAGGTTTTATTTTAAGGTCCATAATGGTCTCATTTATTTCCATCATTTCAAATAGAAAATCTTGAGGAATCTCATTTTTTGATTCCTTAAGGGTTTCAAAAAGTTCTAAAATGTGCTTTACTCTGTTATTAAAACTCTTTAATGTTTTATAGGCCTTATTGTTAGTACTTGTAAGCTCTAATGCTTCATTATACTTCTGTTCATCAGCAATAAAGAAATCTGGATGATTCTCTTTGCTAATTGTTAAATATTTCTGCTTTAAAACCCTCTCATCAATAAAGAAATGCTCTTGCAGACCATAAAACTTAAAATAGTTTTCCATTTAGGTTACTTGCCAAAAAGCGACAAACCGTCTACAATGAGCACAAATGCCATCAATGCAAATAGAATTATCATACCAACAATTTGGAAATAGTACATTACCTTCTCTGGCAATGGCTTACCTCTTAACATTTCTATTAATAAAAATAGCACGTGTCCACCATCCAATGCTGGAATAGGCAATAAGTTCATAAATGCTAAAATAAACGATAGCATACCCGTAATCTGCCAAAATTTGTGCCAATCCCAAGTGCTACCATAAATACCCGCTATTTGGAAAGGCCCACTCATAGTTTTGACTGGATTTAGCTTTCCCTGAAACATTTGTTTAAAGGCATTAATATTTAGCATCAAAGTAGATAACCCTCTTTTTGTCCCTTCTGGAAAAGATTCAAAAAACCCGTACTTAGTTACTTGATATTGTCCTTTGTAATGAGCACTATTAGTTGGGTTAAAGCCCATCTTACCAGCAGTATCTAAAGTTACATTAGTAGTAATAACTTCTTCACCTCTTTTTACTTTAACTGCAACAGATTTTGATTTATAGCTTTGAAGAATTGGGCCAAGTTCATCAAAGAATTTTACTTCTTTTCCTTCTATAGTGATAATTTTATCTTCAACTTTTAAATCAGCTTCTTTTGCTCCTCCTTTTTTAGCCATTTTACCAATTACAGGGGCAAACCTGTAGCTAAACAATGAATTACCTTTACTCTCTAGTATTTCTTTTTTTATACTGTCGGGAACAAGAATTGCTTGTTTTGTACCCTGCCTCTCTATTTCATAAGACAATTCACTATCTTCTAATAAATAAGATGGGTTTTGCAAGGACCTAAACCTTTCAACTTCTTCTCCATTTACTTTTAAAACTTTGTCTCCGTGCTCTAGACCAACTTTTTTTCCTATTTCGGTAACAAAAATTCCATCCCCATTGTTTACAGTTGAAGTGGGCAACCATTGTTCTCCATAAAACCATAACGACAGAGCAAAAATTAAGATACCTAATATGAAGTTAACTGTTACCCCGCCAATCATAACTATAAGTCTTTGCCACGCTGGTTTACTTCTAAACTCAAAGTCCTCTGGCTGAGATTCCAATTGATCCTTGTCTAAGCTTTCGTCTATCATACCAGAAATTTTAACATAACCACCTAACGGTAACCATCCAATTCCCCACTCAGTATCATTTACTTTTTTACTAAAAAGCTTGATACCCCAAGCATCAAAAAATATAAAAAATTTTTCAACTTTAATTCCAAATGCTCTTGATGCTATATAATGTCCCCACTCGTGCAACGAAACCAATATAGCTAAAGCTAATATTAATTGTCCTGCCATTATTAATGTTCCCATGAATTTTCTAAAATTTGGTTGCGAAAATAGCCTTTTAAAGCATATACTCTTAAATAGAATTTAGGGCATTAGACAAACAAGAATATATTGTGGTTGAAGAAAGATTTACCATCCTTTTTTAATGATCTTTTTGGTAATCTCCTCTTCTCCTTGTTTTAGCCTTACATAGATAATTCCATTTGGCATATCACTAATATTAAGTTCTTGCTGTGCAATACTTTTTATCACTAGATGCTTTAGTGTTTGACCTAGATTATTATAGATGGTAACATCAATATCATTTGAGTTACCTTCATTAAACTTAAGCAATAACAAATTGTTAGCTGGGTTTGGTAAAACATCTAAAACAGTAGATTCAGGAACGTAAATAAAGTTAGTGCTAGAATCAATGTTTTCCACTACCCAAAGGCCACCGCTTACATTACCCGCCCAAATTTTCTTACCTGTCTTGTCATTGGGGTCAAATAATAAAGTACGTGTTCTGCCACCAATATTTGAAGGACCTCTTTCTTCCCAAACAATTTCACCTTCTTCTTCAGTTCCAGTAAATATTCCTCTTCCATGTGTAGCAACTACAAACTTGTCATCACTCTTTCTACTTTTAATCATATCAACTCTAACTCTAGGAAGATTGGTGTTATTTGGTGTCCACTTTGTACTTGAGCCGTTTAATTTTTGAGTGGAGTAAACCCCTAGTTCAGTTGCTACATAAAAAGTGGATGAGCTTCCATTTTTAAAACACCCCCAACGAATTGGTATATTTGGCAAATCCCCTTCACAGGCTACCCAAGTTGGATCATCGTCATACGCATTAAATGTTTCATAAACACTGTTAACATCATAGTTACTATAAACAAGTATCAGATGATTCTTATCCAAGTCGTCTGGAACGATACAATTCAAATATCCACCCGGAGGTAATTCATTGTTTTTATCCATAAAAATTGGAATAAACTGCTCGTTTGGTGTGTTTGTGTTTTCTATTCGACACACATATTGAGACCTAGCTATGTACAAAGTATTGGGAGCACTTGCACTAGTTGCAATGGCAGTTACAGTGCCAAAATTTCTGCATATTTTTTGCCAGCTAGAAGTATCTGCTATACGGGCATTCGGCAATTTCCATATTCCTACATTACTGGCTTGGTAAAGAACATTTGGATCGGTTGCATCTATTATAAGAGGATTTATAAAGAGCGTATTATCATTTACAATTAAATGATTGGTCAACGTATCCACTTTACCTTTATAAGTTCTATATAATCTGCGGTACTGAGTTGTAGTGTATACGTATTCAGGATCTTCATAATCAAAAGCACAAAAGCTACCATCAGCCCAAGAAACTCTGTTAAACTCACTAATACCTTTATCAGTTGAAATGTTACTGCCATTATCCTGAGTACCTCCTAAGACTATATTGTTATCTTCAAAAGGGTGAATATCACAAGAATAGAACTGAGTTACATTGTAGTTTAGGTTTACATTATACAAAATTGGAGTATCTGCCGTAAACTTATCACATCTGTAAATTCCGCCATCATTTGTAAAATATACAGTATCCGAATTTTGAAAATATACATTATGTTGATCTACATGAACATATTGTATAGCTGATTTCTTTTTGTAATCTCCTTCTGTTATTTGTTGCCAGTTTTTACAACCATCTTCACTCCTCCATATATTTAGCCCACCAGCCACTACAATGTTTTCATCATTTGGATCAACCTCTATTATTAAATCATACCAAGATTGCTTTTTTGCTAGGTTATTATTCCCTCCTGGATTCTCCATTTGCAACCACGTTGCTCCTTTGTCTTCGCTCTTCCATACTCCATTAATCTTATTATCATTGCCTTGAGGCACTGCATATATCACGTCTGCATTGCTTGGAGCAGTTGCTATTTCTATTCTTCGGGAGTTTGATGGAAAACCATTCATTATCCTAGTCCAATCGTCTATATCTCCTGTTTTAGATATATAAATACCATCTGAAGTAAACATACCAATGGAAACAACTATCTCACCATCAGCAGTAATTTCTAAGTCGGCTGCTCTATCATTTAATGCTCCCAATGATGCCCCTAGCACCTTGTCCCAAGTTTCACCTCCATCTTTAGAACGCATTACCCCATTTTCTCTAGTAGTAACATATAGATGGCTTGTACTTGGATGTACAAGAATATCTTGGCAATAGTAAAATTTAGAATTTTCAGTAGATTTTAAAACTTGCCAAGTTTTACCCGCATCTATACTCTTAAATACACCTGCACCTCTAGCAGCATCCACATTAAACCATCCCTCTCCTGTACAGAAATAGTAAGTATCGGTATTATTAGGATCAAAACAAATTTGCGAAATACTTAAGCTGGCAAAATTATCGTCTACAGGCTGCCACGTATTTGTATACTTTTTAGTATATTTAGATTTAACATTTTTAGAGACCTTGTTTGGGATATAGTTAAATTTTAATTGACTAGGTACTTCACCAGTTAATGGGCTCTTAATTCGTTCCTTTTCAAAATCCAAACTTGAAGGAATCCCTTCACTAGAGTCTATTTTAGAAATAGAGCATCCAATCAGCGTTATTAAGCCAACAACAACTATGAAAAATCTATTTTTCATTATCCCTTTATTTTAAAACTAGTATTTCCAACATACTTTATAGGTGGATTTTCTTTAGTTAGTAAAACTTCCCAAACAGAACTTGGTCTAAGTTCCTTAACAGAAGAATATATTGATTTGCAGCAATGTTCTATAAGTTTATGTTCTTGCTTCATAATCGTTATAACTTTGTCATATATCTGTTCATAATTTACACTTGTTTCTAAGTCAGAAAAATCTTCATCTTCACTCATATCAAGATGTACTTTAATAGAAATGCTGTACATGCAACCCAATATTCGTTCTGCTTCGTACCATCCATGATGTGCTTTTACTCTTATTTCGTCTATACTTAAAACTGTACTTAATCGATTTGCCATACCCTTTTATGTGGAGTTATATTTTACCTTTGCAAACATATTTAAAAAGAAATGACTGAAGCCCAAATAAATTACTTGAAAGAGGCGAACGAAGGTAAAGACGTTTTTAATCATCCAGATTTTTATGCTATGGATGATTTGTTTACTGAAGAACATAAACTCGTTCGAGATAGTGTTAGAGCTTATGTAAAGAAAGAACTCTCTCCTATAATTGAGGAGTGTGCCCAAAATAATTACTTTCCTTCTCATATAGTTAAGCAACTAGGAGAAGCTGGGTGCTTTGGACCTCAATTACCTGCCGAATATGGTGGTGGTGGATTAGACTACATAAGTTATGGACTAGCTATGCAAGAGCTAGAACGCTGCGATAGTGGAGTTCGCTCTACAGCAAGTGTTCAAGGATCTTTAGTTATGTACCCCATTTTTAAATTTGGAAGTGAAGAGCAAAAAAGAAAATATCTTCCTAAACTTGGTAGTGGTGAAATGCTAGGATGCTTTGGACTTACTGAACCAGATCACGGTTCAAATCCTGGTGGAATGTTAACTCATCTTAGAGAAGATGGAGATGATATAATTATCAATGGAGCCAAAATGTGGATTAGCAATGCACCTGAAGCAGATGTTGCTGTAATATGGGCAAAAGATGAAGAGGGTATCGTGAGGGGTATTATAGTTGAAACCGGCATTGAAGGCTTTACAACTCCAAAAACACTTGGTAAATGGAGCTTACGAGCAAGTTGTACAGGCGAATTAGTTTTTGACAATGTGCGAGTACCAAAAGCTAATATATTACCGGGAGTTAAAGGGCTAAAGGGTCCTTTAACTTGCTTAAATTCTGCCCGTTATGGAATAAGTTGGGGAGCAATTGGGGCAGCAATGGATTGTTATGAAAGTGCACGGAAATATGCTGCACAAAGACAACAATTTGGTAAACCCATTGGAGCATTTCAACTACAGCAGAAAAAACTTGCCGAAATGCTTACAGAAATAACCAAAGCTCAATTAGTGCTATGGAGACTGGGTAATTTAATGAATGAAGGGAAAGCAACTCCTGCTCAAATATCAATGGCTAAAAGAAACAATGTAGAAGTTGCAATGAATATTGCTAGAGAAGCTAGGCAAATGCACGGTGGCATGGGAATTACCGGAGAATATCCAATGATGCGACATATGATGAATTTAGAATCTGTAGTAACCTATGAAGGCACTCACGATATTCATTTATTAATTTTAGGCTTGGAAATAACTGGAGAAAATGCATTTTTATAGAATTTTCGCCATTCTCTCTATTGCTTTATTAGGTTGTGTTTCTCAAAGTAAAGCACCTCGTGACTACGATTATACTCCAGTAATGTTGCACGCTTCTAGCATTAAGCAAGCTGACACTTTGGGCTTCAATATCGTTAATGAAATTCACGAATTAATTTACCCTAGATTTTTAACTGGAGATTTAACGCTTTGGGAGAATAGTGATAAACAAATGAAGCTATCCAAAGAAAGATTTCTCTCAGCTGAAAAAAAGGCTGTGGTACCTTTTGTTAGAAACAACGATTTGTTTATCCATGAAGTGTGGAAAATATTTAAAAAGAACTACGACTTTGGAATACTTGGATTTTCATTTTCAGGAAAGAATAAAAACGGCAATAGCATAAATTACGGTTACGTAGATGCTATTGACCTTATAAACCTTCTCAAGTCAGAGAACATTCCCTGCAATGCTAATGGTGCTTCAGCATTGACCTTTTGGAACGCATTACACAGCAAACAGTACTATTTTAATATAGTACAATTTGGAAATAACAATTTTAAAACTAATCCGATAATGGCGTTTGAGATTAGAAACCAGGCCATTCTCGATAAAAAAATTCATCGAAATTTATACGAAATTGTAATTGACAAAGAAATTGAATATAAGGTTTTGTCTCCTTCTATAAATTCTAGCCCTGAAAACAATAACTTCTACCAAGTTATGGAAAAAGGGATAAACGGGAATAAGCAAACAATATTGAATGCAGGTGGAGCTAAATATTTTAGCCACTTAAAATATGTTAATTGGAAAATTGATAATATCGTTGTTACGGAGCAATGGACAAAAAGAAACAAGCTTCCTTTTCAAGAATTAACAAGCATTCAATTGTTTATAGATAAACACCCCATAACCCTTTCTAAAGAACAAATTGAAGAATTAAACATTAAAATAAATCTTCAAGGAATTGAGGAATATTTAAGTGAAAAACCTTTTAATTTTTTGCTACAACGAATTAATAGTCAGGAGATAGTTCCACAAAACGCAGATAATTATTACAAAGCACTACAAACTAAGAACTGGAGACATATAACACTATAAATCTAAATAATGGATAAAATAAAATTTGGAACTGACGGCTGGAGAGCCATAATTGCTAGAGAATATACAACAGCCAATGTAGCGAGAGTAGCTTATGCAACTGCCCAATGGATCAAAAAGAAATCAGACAACCATTCTGCTCTAATAGGTTACGACTGCAGATTTGCTGGTAAACTATTTACAGAAACAACCATATCTGTCTTGTTAGAAGAGGGGATAAAAGTTTATACTTCAGATGGTTTTGTTTCTACACCAATGGTGTCTTTAAGTACCTTGAAGCACGGAGCATTCGCAGGAATAGTTATTACAGCAAGTCATAACCCACCTTCTTATAATGGTTTTAAGATAAAAGCTCATTATGGCGGACCCGCAATACAATCAGAAATAGATGCTGTTGAAAATGCAATTCCAGATGAATATCAAATAGATATAAGACCGTTTGCAGATTTAATACAAGATTCAAATGTTGTTTTAATAGACATGGAGCAAGAATACATAGACCATGTAAATGATAATTTTGATATGGATGCAATTAGGAATTCTGGGTTGAAATTTGGCTATGATGCGATGTATGGTGCAGGACAAAATGTAGTAAGAAGATTGCTCCCAGATGCATTTTTAATGCATGCAGATTATAATCCAAGTTTTATGGGTCAAGCACCAGAGCCTATAGCTAGAAACCTTATGCCATTTGCTGGTGAAATTCAAAAACAAGGCTTAGCCAGTGGACTTGCAACAGATGGAGATGCGGATAGAATTGGTTTGTTTGATGAAAATGGTGATTTTGTAGACTCTCATCATATCATACTATTATTAATTAGATACTTAGTAGAATTTAAAGATTTGGGTGGCAATGTATATACCAGTTTTAGTTGTACCTCTAAAATTAAAAATTTATGCAATCACTACGGTATACCACATAATGTTACTAAGATAGGTTTTAAGTATATCTGCAAAGAAATGATTGAAAATCAAAGCTTACTAGGTGGAGAAGAAAGTGGTGGTATAGCTGTAAGTACCCATATACCTGAAAGAGATGGAATTTGGATGGGGCTTATACTTTGGGAGTATATGGCAAAAACAGGCAAGACTTTGAGTGAGTTAATCAAAGAGGTTTACGACATTGTTGGTTCATTCTCTATGGACAGATATGATTTACATGTACCTGAAGAACAAAAAAGGGCCATTATAGAAAGATGTAAGAACAAAGATTTTACAAATTTTGGCTCAAATAATGTTACTGGCCACGAATTAGTGGATGGTTACAAGTTTCTGTTAGAAAATGACACTTGGGTAATGATTAGGCCTAGCGGAACAGAACCCTTATTAAGGGTATATGCTCAAGCAAGTAATCACAACGAGGTAATTTCTATTCTTGACGCAACTAAAGAAACGATTCTTGCGTAGCAAGTTCCTCCTAGGATTTTGTTTATTTCATCTCTTTAGCATAGCTCAAGATACAATTAATCATAAGTTTAGAAAGAACATTGTAATCGGAGGTAATGCAGTTGCATATACTTCCACTATGGTTGGCTTATATAACTTATGGTATAAAAATTACTATTTAGAAAAATTCCACTTCTATAATGACAATAAAGAGTGGCTACAAATGGATAAAGTTGGTCATGCTTATTCCTGTTATTACGAAGGAGTTGCTGGAATTAAAATGCTAGAATGGGCCGGTTTTGACAGGAAAAAGGCTTCTATAATTGGTGGTTCATACGGTTTCATTATTCAAACAGGGGTTGAAATATTTGATGGTTTTTCTTCTGGTTGGGGAGCCAGTTTAGGAGATGTAGCTGCAAATGCATTTGGCAGCAGTCTTGCAATCTCACAAAATTTAGTTTGGAATGAGCAAAGAATATGGATGAAATACTCCTGGACAAGATCTAGTTACGATAAGACAAGACCAAATGTTTTGGGTAGCAATTTTCCCGAACGAGTTTTAAAAGACTACAACGCTCAATCTTATTGGATTAGTGGAAACTTAAACTTATTACTTCCTAAAAAAAACATCCCAAAGTGGTTAAATATTGCCATTGGTTATGGTGCTGATGGAATGCTTGGAGGTTATAGAAATTCATTTGAAAGCAATGGCCAAAGCTTTGACTATTCTCATATTAAAAGAGCAAGACAGTTCTATTTGTCACCGGACATTGATTTAACAAAAATTAAAACAAAACGAAAACCAGTTAAAGCCGCTTTGTTTATAATAAACGCTTTAAAATTTCCTTTGCCAACATTAGAATATCATACAGAAAACGGGTTTAAAGGTCATTGGATTAAATTTTGATTTATTTATTTTGCCATTATGAAAATGGCAAAAACTTTAGACGAATTTCTAGAATCGACTACATACAAGCGAAAAGAAATTGCTCTTTTGCTATCAATTTTAAGACCTCTAGGGTTGCAAGAAACTTTAAAATGGGGAACTCCTTGTTTTACATTTAATAAAAAAATCATAATTGGTATAGGAGCATTTAAATCCTATATTGGGCTTTGGTTTTGTCAAGGTGTTTTTTTAAAAGATGATTCTAAAGTTTAAATAAACGCCCAAGAAGGTACTACTAAAGCTCTAAGGCAATGGAGGCTTACTTCTATTGATAATATGAATATTAATTTGGTAAAAGCATAGGTATTGGAAGCCATTGATAACGCCAAAAACGGATTAGAAATAAAACCAACCCTATCTAAAACGTATAATCTGCCAAATATCTTAAAAGTAGAATTTCTCAATAACAAAGAGTTAAACCAAGCCTTTTATGGATTTACTTTTGGAAAACAAAAAGAATTTGCCAGCTATATTAATGATGCACAACAAGAAAAAACTAAAGCAACTCGCTTACAAAAAATTATTCCTATAATTTTAGATAATATTGGTTTAAACGACAAATATCGAAGTTAGCTACCTTCTTCTGTGTTCGTGCTGATTTTCGGTTCTATTATCAAAAATCATTTCTTTGTTTCTCCAAGTACCTTTATCAAATTCTAAATAATCATACGTTCCATCAGGAACATAGTTCTCAAAATACCCTTTCATATTTGGGTTTAAAGGCACTAGATTAGCGTAGACAATAGCTTTCTCATATGGATCATATCTGCACAGCATTGCTGCCCTATCAGAAAAATCAAAAATTATTCTTGACTGCAAATCGCCTTCGAAATTGAAAATTTCTTTACCAAAGCGAGGTTCATCTTTTTCATTAAACCAAAGTACATCTATTATTTTTCTGTTGGTTCTGGAATCTTGTCCATCCCAACCAAATAGGATGTATTGATCTTGTCTTTTCCAATGATAATGATGTACTTGATAATAAAGTGCTCCCATCCAATGCCTATTGTCAAACTCTCCATAATAAACATCTTTGTTATAATCAGAGCTATCATACAATCCATACAGTATTAGACTATCCGAAGTATTCATTTGGATAGCACCGAAATACATGTATTTGCCGCTATCCAACAATAAATTCCAAGTAAACAATCTAAACTTATTGTCTGCAGGTTTTATAGCACTTACTGTTTTTAAAGTAGTAAAATCATAATTAAACGATTGAGGGACTTTTAGGGCCTCTTTTAGCGTCTGAATAAAATAATAGCAACTCGTTATTCGTTCATTTTTATCTTGAGCATTTATAATATTATAACTAAGACCCTCTAGCTGATATTCATAATTTCGTATTGAATCTGCATAGAAGGAATCAACTTGCTCATTTTGAGCATAAAGATTACTAACAAAAACTAAAGCAAAAATTAAACCAATGTGTCTCATATACTTATAACACTTAAACATTCAATTTTCGTGCCTATTATTAAATGTTTTTAATAACCATGGCACTTGCTCCGCCGCCACCATTGCAAATGCCGGCAGCTCCAATTTTACCTCCATTTTGTTTAAGAACGTTAATTAGTGTTACTATTATTCTAGCACCAGAAGCACCCAATGGGTGACCTAATGAAACTGCACCTCCGTTAATATTTACTTTATTTGGATTTAAATTTAGCAACTTGTTATTTACTAAGGCTACCACTGAAAAAGCTTCATTCAATTCAAAAGCATCAATGTCCTCTAGCGTACATCCCGCTCTTTCTAAAGCTATAGGTAATGCTTTTGCAGGTGCAGTTGTAAAATATTCGGGATCGTGAGCAGCATCTGCAAAAGATGCAACCTCAGCAATAGGTGTCAGCCCTAACTCCTTAACTTTATCTTCACTGGCTAAAATTAAACAAGCAGCTCCGTCATTAATTGTGGAAGCATTTGCAGCAGTTACAGTACCATCTTTTTCAAATACTGGGCGAAGAGATGGGATTTTTTCAAATCTTACATTTTTATATTCTTCATCTTCATCCATAATAACTGGATCACCCCTTTTTTGTGGTATTTCCACTGGCACTATTTCATCTTTAAACTTACCGGCTTCAACACTTGATGCTGTTTTTTTATAAGAATTGATAGCAAACTCATCTTGTTCTTCTCTTGTTATGGAATAGTCCTTAGCAGTTTTATCTGCTGCACTGCCCATCATATAATCATTATAAACATCTCTCAAACCATCAAAGGCTAAACCATCAATTGCTGAAAAATTACCATATTTATATCCTTTTCGTGAACCGGGTAGATAGTGAGGAACCATACTCATATTTTCCATTCCACCAGCAACAACCACATCATTATGACCCAACATTATTGAAGATGCTCCTAAGGCAACAGATTTCATACCACTAGCACATACTTTATTAACCGTAGTGCACGGAGTTGTATTTGGTAAACCCGCAAAAATAGCTGCTTGCCTAGCAGGAGCCTGACCCAATCCTGCTTGTAGCACATTACCAAAAAAAACTTCGTTTACCTGATTTGGATCTAACCCAGCTTTATCTAATGCACCTTTTATAGCAACCGCACCCAATTTAGGGGCAGAAATACCACTCAATTTACCATTAAAACTCCCCATTGGGGTTCGCATAGCTGCAACTACATATACCTTCTTCATTCGAAGCAAAGATAACCCATGAAAATAATAAAATCTAGAATTGAAATCTATTTAAGATGATGCCTAAATCCTAACCTAATGCCGGTTGAGTATTGGTTTTGAGAAACAGGATAAGAACCAATAAAAGTTGATTTAAGGTTGTATTTGAAATTTGGATTGATAAACATTTCCAATCTATTATCGATAAACTGGCTAATAGACACACCTGTTGAAAATCCGATGCCTTTCATAGTAAATAATTGTTCTTTTTTTGAAGTTAACCAATAATAATAGTCAGTTTCAAAGTCGTATACAAGTGCATTAACATTATCCAACCGCTGAAGATTAATTCCTCCTTCAACTGATATTTTAGACTTTGGTTTAACTACTAAATCATAAGTTAAACCTATAGGAATTTCTATAAAGGAGTATTTATTGCTGTATGGAATATTATCTTCTAACTTAGATGTACTGAAGCTTCTGTATTCTGGTTTTTTATTCACAAAACTAGAAACAGCATAATTAGGGTCTAGCTTACATACTGACGAAATTTGAATTTGTTCACCATAAGTAGAATAATAAAGTCCGCTGTAAACCCTTAGCCTATTTGTTAAGCGTCTACCAAAATCAAAACCTGCAGAAAATGAAGTAATGAATCTATCTGATGAATTACGAGCGTCTTCTGTTAACCCAAAAGTGTATCGATAATTTCCATCAACTAAAATTCCACTTATATCTTCCGTATTATATCGAAAACTTCTGAAATTTAAAGTTGGAGCTAAACTTAGACCTACATACCATTTTCCACTTTTACCAACAATATTTGGATTAATTAAATACTCATTGTCAAGTCTTGTAAAATATTTCAACAACAATTGATTTTGAGCAAATGGTTTAACCTCTATATTTTGCAACGAATCTAAATCTTTGGAGAAGTATTTTGTTCCAATATTAGACTCATAATCGCCTTGTTTTACATCTAAAACAACTCGTGATTTAACCTTTGGAAGATTTTGTCTTCCAACAAAACTTAATTTTGGTTTTTCTATCGCCTTTGTTGACTGTTTAATTGAGGAGTAGTAAACTACATTATCCTCAGTAATTGGCTCATCCAAAAATCCACTTTCTTTATACTCCCAAAGTCTTCCAATATCAAAATTTAAATCTTTAAATGATTTACCGGTAAAAAAGCTAAATGTCTGAAAAACAACAAGTCCTAACCCAGCAGCTATTGATGGGATTAGAAAAATAGAGGCCAGCGACACCTTTCCTTTTACTATGTTTTTGATTCTAGACAATTTGATTTAATCTTACTTGACAAAAGTAAATTTTATTGTAAGCTAACTGAAGTTAATATAATGGTTTTACCTAAAAATGAGATAATTACGACTTCAAAAACCTTATGGTTGAAGACGTTTTACTATCCAAGAATCTCCATTTTTAACATAAATTAACCTATCGTGAAGTCTATTTGCTCTACCTTGCCAAAACTCTATTTCTGTTGGTTCTATTGCAAAACCACCCCAATGATCTGGCCTAGGCACCTCTATATTCTCATATTTATCTTCAAGCTTCTTTAAAACCTTCTCTAATTCTGTTCTTGAGTTTACAGGGCTGCTTTGATTAGAAGCCCAGGCACCTATTTGACTTGATTTAGGTCTTGAATTAAAGTATTCATCAGATTCTTTAGCTGTAACTTTTTTGGCCTTACCTCTTATAATTAACTGACGTTCTACGGGTAACCATAAAAACAAAAGGCTACAGTTGTTATTTTTTTCTAACTGTTTAGACTTATTGCTTTCATAATTAGTGTAGAAAACAAATTCACTATCTCTTTCGCCTTTCAGTAAAATAGTTCTAGCATCTGCCATACCATCATTAACCGTAGATAGAACAAAAGCGTTGGGTTCTATAACACCTCCTTTAAGTGCATCTTGAAACCAGCTGTGAAATAATTCAATTGGATTTTGTGGAATATTATTCTCAAGCAATTGAGACTTGGTATAATTTTGTCTTAAATCTTTCATTTATCGTCTGTGTGGAGTTCTTCTCATTTGTTTCATTCCGCCTCCTTTATTCATAGATTTCATCATCTTTCTCATTTCTTCAAATTGCTTAACAAGTTTGTTCACGTCAGCTGTGCTAGTGCCACTGCCACCTGCAATTCGTCTCTTTCTGCTTCCATCTAACATTTGGGGATTCTGTCGCTCTTGAATAGTCATAGAATGAATTATAGCTTCAATACCTTTAAAACTATCATCATCAATGTCTACATTTTTTATTGCTTTTCCAACTCCAGGAATCATAGACATTAAGTCTTTTATATTCCCCATTTTTTTAATCTGGTTAAGTTGCTTCAGAAAATCATCAAAATCAAACTGATTTTTACGCATTTTCTTTTGTAACCTAGCGGCTTCTTCCTCATCGAAGTTTTCTTGAGCTTTTTCTACAAACGAAACAATGTCGCCCATCCCTAGGATTCTATTTGCCATCCTATCTGGATGGAAAACATCTAGGGCATCCATTTTTTCACCTGTACTTACAAACTTAATTGGCTTGTTTACAATTGTTTTAATAGAAATAGCTGCACCACCTCTTGTATCACCATCTAGCTTGGTTAAAACAACTCCATTAAAATCTAATTTATCGTTAAAGGCTTTTGCAGTATTAACCGCATCTTGCCCTGTCATTGAATCAACAACAAAAAGAATTTCTTGAGGCTTAAGCTCTCTCTTTAAGTTGCCAATTTCCGTCATCATTTCCTCATCAACACTAAGTCTACCAGCGGTATCAACTATAACTACATTGTTTTGATTGACTTTAGCGTGCTTTACAGCGTTTTTTGCAATTTCAACTGGATTGGTAACCCCTTCTTCGGCATACACATTTACGCCTACTTGTTCTGCTAGTACCTTAATCTGATTTACAGCTGCAGGCCTGTAGACATCACAGGCAACTAATAATGGATTTCTGCCCTTACTCTTTAGGTGATTTGCAAGTTTTCCAGAGAAAGTAGTCTTACCAGAACCTTGTAAACCTGCAATTAAAATTACGGTAGGGCTACCAGCTAGATTTAAAGGTTGGGTTTCTCCTCCCAAAAGTTCCTTTAACTCATCATTTACAATCTTGGTCATCAACTGACCAGGTGAAACACTTGTAATTACATTTCCTCCAATTGCCTTTTCCTTAACTCTATTAGTAAAGTCTTTAGCTATTTTATAACTCACATCGGCATCAACTAAAGCTCTTCTAATTTCCTTAATAGTTTCAGCTATATTTAATTCAGTAAGTGAAGATTGTCCTTTTAATGTTTGAAAGGCACGGTCTAATCTGGTTGATAAATTCTCGAACATTTTAATTAATGGACTGCAAATTTATTTAAAAAATAAGGCCACCAAAGCCTAGTATTAAGCCTTTTATAATTTTTGCATCAAAACACGCAAAATATTACCTTAATAAGGTAACAGTTCCTTTTTTAATAAGCCGTTCTTTATTCAATCCATTTGCTTGGATTCTGTATACATAAACTCCAGGTTGAACCAATTCTCCTTGATAATAACCATTCCAACCATCGGTTACAATTTCTGTTTCATAAAGCTTTTCTCCCCAAGTATTACAAATCGAAAAAACATAGTTGCTAATACCTAAATCTTTCTCATCATCTATAAACAAAGACAATGGCCTAAACACATCATTTAACCCATCACCATTAGGTGTAAAAGCTGTTGGTAGTTCAATAATTGGATTATCATTCAAACATAAAATATTGGAATAACTAGTATCTCCATCAATACCTATAGCATACACTCTGTAGCAATAATCACCAGATATTTCTCGATGATATTCTTCATCCTTATAATTTGTATCAGTACCTTGGTTTACACTTAGAATGTCAAAAGTCGTATTTCTTTCTATCTCAAGATTGTATTTCTTCACTCCATTTTTCCATTTTAAATAGGGAGTCCAAGTTAGGTTAGTAGCCTTATTATAATTTCCAGAAAGTAATATTGATTTGCCTTCTCTATCTAGTTTAGATAAATAACCACATCTATCTTTTTCAATTAATTTATAAATGTAAGAATATTTACTTGTTTCAACCTCTAAGTCAATATAAGACGTTAATTTAGTTTCAAACTCTTGTTTATCATTCAAAACAGTTGAATTCTGTTTCAAAATTATATAATTAGAAAATTCTTTAAAGGTGGATTTTGGCCAGCGTATTTCTATTCTCTCATTTTCTAAAACTGAAACGTTTGCTATTGATGATAACTTTGGATTATAATTATAAATGGGTTTCTGTTTTGCAGTTGTACTCTTTGATCTAAACTCATCAGAAGGACTTACAGCGGTAATTTGATATTCATATTCAATATCGCACAATAAAGAATCTTCATATCTTGTTTGTTTTCCATCAACCGCAGCTATTTCTTTAAAACTATCTCCACTAGTTTTTCTAAATATTTTATATTGACTAACATTATTCCATCCTATGTATGGAGACCATTTTAAACTATTAACATAAGGCTTTATTGTATCTATGGATAATACCATAAAACAATGCTTTGTAGAATATTTACCTTTCAAATCACATACATCAACAACTGCAAGATCATAGCAAACAGAATCTATTGGTTGACTAACAAAAATTTCTTCAAACAAATGTTGTTGTTGATTTTGCAACAAAGTTGTATCCTTTAAAGAGCTTGAGATAAGGTACTTATTAAATTTAGAATATGTACTTGTTTCAAAAGCGATATCCAAGTTTTTATTATCTCTAAAACTTATATATTGAATTTCAGGAGAATCAATATCCCCTTTGCTAAGAATATATACATATTTAGCCAACGAATCAGAACATCCATTTTGAAGTTGTACAGATAAGACAACATTCTTTTCACCAGCAGAACTGTAGTTTTTCCTAGGTTTTAAGGATAAAGTGTTTTTATTGTCACTACTTTCTGACTCATCAAAATTCCAAATAAAGCTAGAGATTGGGTTTTGATTAGAAACTACACCTTCAAACTGGCTAGATTTATAGAGGCACAAACTATCATCACTTAAAATATTAATTATAGGACTTTCAAGAGCTAAAATTGTTTGAACTATAGTATCATAACAATTTGAAGAATTAGAAGTCACCACAGATAGCTTCTGATTCCCAAAGCGATCTATTTTTATTCTATCACTTTTTATCGAGCTTATACAGGTATCATTTAGATACCATTGCCAATTATTTCTAAACTTTCCTTTTTCTTCAAAATTTAAATTAAAAGGAATACATCCGTTATTAGAAATTTGATAGTCTAACACTGTGGATGGTTTCTTATATACTATTATAGAATCTTTTAGCTTAAAAACAGAAGCACAACCCAAAGAATCATAAGCAACCAAACTAGGATTGTAATACTGTTTTAGCTTACTATTTGTTGTATTAAGATATGTATGTAAATAATTACTATTCTTCTTCCCAGAAGTTAGAGGTTCTGTACCATCATTAAAGTTTAACAGAACACTGGTTGCATCTATGCTTTCATCCTTTAATTCTATGATAAGAGGTTCACAACCTTCAAAATTAGACAGTGTAAATTTAGGAATAGGCCCTTGAACCACAAGATAATTTTCTTTAGTTAAGGTATCAATACACCCCTCCTTGCTTTTTGCAATTAGTCTTATATCAAACCCTTTGTCCCAGCCACTATTACTGCCAAATATATGTCCCGCTTTAGATGTTACAGTTACATTATTTGTTCCATCTCCAAAGTCCCAAAATAAAGAATCTCCATTAGTAGAGTTACTGTTAAGTTCTACAAAAACTGGGGCACAGTATACAAGAGAGTCTGTTAATGTAAAATCTGATTTAACCATGACAACTTTAAATCGGCTTAATGCCGAATCATAGCATTGTCCATTACTTCCTACAATCTGCTTTAATACATAATCGCCTTCGACAGGTACGCTAATTGAATAAAAACCTGAGGAATCCTCAGTTATAACCGCACCATTATCTGGAATTACTTGCCACTCAACATCTGTTACATTGTTATATGATTTATCTTGAACCAACAACTTTCCCCCTAAGCAAACATTTTTATTTTTTATTTTAAAAGCAGACCTTACACCAACATACGCTATAACAGACTTATTATAGGACTTACACCCCATACTATTAGTTGTCTCTAAATTTATTCTATAATTTCTATCATCACACAATATTACTGTAGGAGAAACGGAAGTATCATTGATAACACCTGCACTATATGATGGTGTTGTTGTCCATTTGTACGTTGTTTGATTTGAAGTGGATCCCTTATGATAATTGTATTCTAAACTTAAACTAGGATTTACTGTTAATGGTGCACATCCACTATTAGTATCTAAGCTAATAGAACTGCTTACAGCATTAACATATGCAAATGTTGTATCCTCTCCAATACAACCTCCTTTTATAGAATGTTTATAAGACACTCTATACTTACCAGGTTCTGTCAAAACTAAATTTACACTATCACCATCAAAAGAAAATGAATCTATACCATCTAAGTTTTTAACCGTCCAAGAATGCTTAAAATCAGCATCTTTAGGAAGTGTTTGTCCTAAAAATTGTATGGTATCGTTATTGCAAATTGTAGAATTATTAATACTATAATCAAGGTCGGGTATTACAACCTTTACTGCTTCTATTAATTCTAGTGTATCTCTACAATGTACACCATTGTATCCTATCAATATAACGTCATAATATCCTGTATCTTGATATGTGTACAGAGGACTTCTTTCTGTGGATGAATCTAATAAAGTAGTACCATCATTATCTTTAAAATACCATTTAAAATTATCTCCACTTAAATAAGAACTTGGCTTTGTTTGATTAATAAATCTCACTTCTTGACCTACACACGCAATTTTAGGGCGTGCATAGAATCTAGCATCTAAAGTATCCTGGTAAATGAAATTTTTCTTTTTAATGGTATCTGAACATCCATTATTGCCATATGCAATAAGCTCTACATCGTAACTAGCTGGAATCTTATTAAATGTGAAAGAATCTGAAAATTTAGATGAAGAATTAACAAGCTTTGTACCTTCGTATATATTCCATTTATAATAAACAGAAGTTGCATCTAATGAATCAGATTTATTTACTAAATGTACGGTATGTGGAACTTCACAATGATAATGGTCAGGACTATTAAAATCAGCTTTAACCCCGTTAATTTTAACCAGGTTACTGAATGTTTTGGCTGTTTCACACCCATTGAACCTGTGTTTTAAGGTTACACTTAAGTATCCTCTGCTTGAAGATATTAAACTCTTTAAATTTGTTGTTGAATCAACTTCGGTAATATCTAACCCTTGAAATTCCCAAGTTGTTTCTCCACCTAAATTTGGGCTTAAAGTTTTAACTAAGCTAAACTCTTCTCCTAGACAAAAAACGCTATCAGTTGTGGTTAAACTAATATTTAGCGTGTCGCTAATATTAATAAACTCTTTTTTTACTAAGGAATGATTGCAGCCATTTGTTAAGTTTACACTTAAACCAACATCAAAATTTCCAGGTTTAATATACTTTACAATATCTGGATTTTCTTTTGTTGAGCTTGTATTTTCAGCACCATTAAATGTCCATTTATATGTAATACCACAATTAGAAACTGGTTTTGGAGATAATTCAAAAGCTATATTTTGCGGAGAACATCCCCCTGATGTATCCGATATGAAATCAAAATTTACATCTGGATATACAATTATTGTATCTATAAATTGACTTGCACCTCTACAACCATTATTATCATCTACAATTAAAGAAACGCTTTTAAGGCCCGATGTTGCAAATGAGTGTTTTATTTGTTTACTTGAGTTACTGTAACTAGTTCCATCAACTACCCAAATTCTGCTTGCGGAATTAGTTGTTATGTCTGATAAAATAACAGAATCAAATCTATCGCAAAGCTCGCTTGATGAAAGGCTTATTTTAGGTATTGGAATTGGATGAATCGTAACAATACTGTCTTCTATAATCACGCAATTACCACCTCCTGGTAAGTTAATTTTTACAGATGCATTAACTACTGTGGCATTATTATAAAAAGAATAGAATGTGTCTGCACCATTTGTAAGTCCGGAACCCACATCCCATTGATAGGTAGACCCTGCAATTGAGTTAACTAGCGTGTAGCCAATAATCTCAGGTGCACATCCTTCTGATTTATTAGCAGAGATATACATCCCGGTGCATTGCGAATGACCCAAAATACTGAACAGAACAAGGCTTATGCTTAAAAATAGCTTAATCAAATCAATAGCAGTAGTAATTACAAATATGGCAAATTAATCTGTTAATCTTAAATAAAACTTTATATTTTCGCCGCATATATGAAGAAAGCACTGATTATCGTCTTAATATCAACAGCATTTTATGCTTGTAAAGACGAAAATAAAGAGTTAAAAACGGCAGAAAACTTATACAATTCTGCTAAGCAATATAAAGATTTAAACACTACTAAAGTTGCACTTAATCAGATGCTGCTAATTGATTCTACAAATATTGAGTATAAGGACTCTTTAGCGAGACTTTATATGAGAGGTGGCAATGTAGAGGGAGGTCTAAAACTTGCCGAGCAAGTGGACCTTGCTGGCAAAGCTGACAGCAAACTTGTAGAAATGATTGGCATTGCTCACCAACAAATGGGAAATATAGAAAAATCCGAAAAAGTATTTGATAGGCTTTTATCTGAAACTAAAGATTACAAATATCTATACCAAAAAATGGTGATTCAATATGAAAAAGGTAATATGATTGAATTTGATAGCCTTTCAAATATTATTTTAACTCAAGTAGAAACTGATTCTGTAATGGCCAAAACAACCATTGAATTTCCTGGCCCGGTTTCCGGTGTAAGTCAGCAAGTGCCGTTAAAAGCTGCAACCTTATTAGTGGTTGGTAAAAACGCTTATGATAGAGAGCAGAACCTTAAAAAAGCAGTAGATTACTACGTTAAAAGTGTTCAAGCGTTTGATCAATTTGAAATGGCACGTTATTTCTTATCTGAAATAGAAAGAATGCAAATGTCTGCAGGAAGAAGATAATTAATCTTTTACCCAGGTTATTTCGTCTTTATTTTCTAACCTAAGATATTCTCTACTCAATACAAAAAGATAGTCGCTTAGCCTATTTAGGTATTTAACTAAAATGGCATATTTATGATTTTCTAAAGCAACAACTCGTCTTTCTGCTCTGCGGCAGATACATCTGCATAAATGAGCTTGTGCATTAATTATTGAGCCGCCAGGTAAAACAAAATTCTTTAGCACTGGTAAATTTTCATTTAGACGGTCTATTTCTTTTTCTAAAATTTCAATATCAACTAAATCAACTTCTGGCATCTCAAAACTCACTTCTTTTTCGAGAGCCAAGAGACTACCAATATTAAATAATTTATGTTGTATTGCTTTTAAGAATTTTTGATGAGTCGGCTCAGACGAGGCAATAATACCAATAGCCGCATTTAATTCATCAACAGTTCCGTAGGCCTCCAACTTTTGATGTGCTTTACTAACTCTTGTACCTCCTAACAACGAAGTTTCTCCTTTGTCTCCTGTTTTAGTATAAATTTTCATACTTCAATATTTTTAAACTGAGATGCTAATTTCCCATCAATCATCCTTATTGTTCTCTTGGTATACTTTGCAATCTCTTCCTCGTGCGTAACCATAATTACTGTGTTTCCGTCATCATGTATTTGGTTAAATAAGTCCATAATTTCAGAACTACTTTTACTGTCAAGGTTACCTGTAGGCTCATCAGCTAACACAATGGAAGGATTATTAATTAATGCACGAGCAATAGCAACCCTTTGTCTTTGCCCACCTGACAACTCATTAGATTTATGATCTCCTCTATCCCCAAGTCCAACTTTTTCCAATACTATCTGTGCTCTTTCAAGCCTTTCCTTTTTCGGAACTCCAGCATAAATTAAGGGTAAAGCTACATTCTCTAGTGATGAAGTTCTGGGCAGTAAATTGAAGGATTGAAAAACAAAGCCAATTTCTTTGTTTCGCACATCAGCTAAATCATCATCCGTCATTTTACTTACATCTAAACTATTAAGCTTATACATCCCACTCGTTGGAGAATCCAAACAACCTATAATATTCATTAAAGTTGACTTACCAGAACCTGAAGGCCCCATAAGGGCAACATATTCTCCTTGATCAATAGCACAATCTAAACCATCTAGAGCATTTATTTGAGTTGTGCCCATCTTGTAGATTTTGTAGATGTTTTCTAATTCGATTAATGCCATTACTTTTTAATAACTTTTGGAACTTTAAAGTAATCAGAATCACGAGATGGAGCATTTTTTAAAGCTTGATCTTTATCCAATGGATTTTGAATTATGTCTTGTCGCAAAACATTATTCTCACGCCCCACATAAATTAGAGGCTCAACAGCGTCTGTATCAACTTCTTTTAACTTATCACAGAAGTTTATAATCTTTTCTAAATCTGCCTTAATAGTTTTTTTTTGACTTTCATCAAACTCTAAACGAGCAAGGTGTGCTAATTCTTCAATTCTTTTATTATCTATTTTCATAAGGCGTTAAACTCATTAAACTTCTGTTCAATAATACTATAAACCTTCTCAGCAAGTTCAACCTCATCTCCTGGTTTTAGATTTTTTGTAGGAATAGGTCGATGAACGTGCATTCTCATTTTGCCTGGGGTACCTCCACCTTCAAATCCACCACTAGGTAACCTTTTCCAATTATCTGGCAAAGTAACTGGCACAATATCTAATCCGTGATCTATGGCCATTTTAAACGGACCTAATTTGAATTTTCTCATTTTAGGAACTGTCCTACCAATTCCACCTTCAGGAAAATTCAATAAACTTACACCGCTATTTAATTTTGCATTTGCCAATTTATAAGCTTCTCGTGCACCTGCCTTTGAACCTCTATCTACAGGGATGTCTATTGTTCTAAAAAATATTTTGAAAAGAGGAATATTTGCTAATTCCTTCTTTGCCATAAAACTAAAATATATTGGTATTTGAGTATTTACAGATACAATATCAAAGTAAGAAAAATGATTTGGTGTAAAAATATACGTTTTAGACTTATCTAATTCCTCCTCAAAGGTGGTGTTTCCTCTCAACCCTGAAATAAATTGAAGAACTACTCCCCAATACCGTCTAAGACTATGAGCCGCTGGATACCACTTCTCTTTTGATAATAAAACTAAGAAAAAGGGATAGAGGATGAAAAACATGATTAAAAACCATATAAAGAAATAAATGGCCCAAGCATACCTCAATAACACCATCATTCCACGTTTAAATGATTTTTTAACTTTTCTACCTGAATATCTAAAAAGCCTTTCAGAACTTTTTCAGCCATCATTCTCATCATAAAATTTAACTCTGCATTTATAACGGCCTGAACCATAGTTTGTTTTTCTCCATCTTCGGCAATATTCCATTGTAGATTAAATTTAAAAGGAACCTTGTTTTGAGGAATCATCTCAATAAATGAGTTTTCTTGGGTATCGGTAATTGCGAGTTCTACTTTCCCAATACCTTCAATATCTAGTAGTGCAGAAGTATCTGTGGATTCAAAAGACCTAACTTTACCTGGCATTAAAACTCTGTAGTTTTCAGGCACTAATAGGTACTCATAAACTTCATTAGAAGATTTATTAATTTTTGTTTTATTACTTTCAATTTTTACCATTACTCTTTGTACATCATGTTAGTGGAAATAAAAGCAGCAACTAGCACAGATATTATAAGCCCTGTTATTAAACTAGAAGCTATAGCGATACCCGAATAACCTAAAGGTTTGAATTGAGGAGTGATATCTGCTTGCGTAATTCTAATCTCTTCCTCTTTATCAGCATCTTTTATATTTTCATCTGCCATCACCTTATTCTCAGCAATTTGCAATGCTTCCTGGATTTTAGGTTGATAAAATTCTCCACTGGGGTAGTATAAAAATAAAAAAACACCAATCATTACAATTGCTCTCGTTAAAGATATTAATGATCCAGAAAGTAATGTTCTTGCTACACTTATAGACCCCCCCAATAACTTACGTATTAATACTAAGCCAAAAACTACGCATATTATTAGCACAGCCATCTTGGCAATGAATAAGGTCATCGGACTAAAATTGCTCGAACTGAAATATAGATATTCTAGAAAAGCTGATAAGGCACCAGCTAGTGTTCCAAAAATCCAAATTGATTTTTGCATTTTTAAAAGTTTGTTTTTATGCTTCGTCTTGAGTTTTTCTTGTAAACTCATCAAAGTCGTATTCCGGCATTAAATCACTTTTTACATAATTAACCGTTTCTGTAAATGCCTCAGAAAACTTATTAAAGTCTTCCTTGTATAAGAAAATTTTGTGTTTTACATATCCACCATCCTCGTATCTTTTCTTACTCTCGGTAATGGTTATATAGTAATCATCACCTCTTGTTGTTTTAACATCAAAAAAATACGTTCTTTTTCCAGCTCTTACTTTCTTAGAGAACACTTCTTCTCTGTCATAATTAGACTCACCCATCGTAAATTCTTATAAATTATTAGTACACAAAAGACGTTAAAAAAAATTAATCATAGCAATTTTTTTCATCAAACCTCATTATGTGTCATTTGCATTATATAAAGCTCCTTATAAATTTCTCCAATTAAAAGTAATTCTGAATGACTCCCTTTTTCTATTATTTCGCCTTTATTTAACACTACAATGTCCTTACAATCTTGTACCGAAGATATTCTATGTGATATATTAATAAAAGTCTGATTAATATTCCATTGTGCTAAACTATTTTTAATTTCAACCTCGGTTTTTGTGTCTACAGCAGATAACCCATCATCGATGAGTAATATTTTTGGTTTTTTTATTAATGCCCTAGCGATGGCAGTTCGCTGCTTTTGTCCCCCAGATAAGGTTATTCCTCTCTCGCCAAGCACTGTTTCTAAACCATTTGGAAACGACTCAATTTCTTCTGCTAAGCCAGCCGTTACAATTGATTGATTTAAATGCTGCAAATCATCATCTGAATTCCTTCCAAAAAGCACATTATTTCGGATAGAGTCTGAAAACAAAAAGATATCTTGACTTACATAACCGTATAGCTTTCTTACTTCACTCCTATTATATTCTGCCATTGAAATACCATCAATTAAAATTACACCTTTTGTAGGCTCGTATACTCCCATTAGTAATTTAGAGATAGTAGACTTACCGCTACCCGTTGTGCCTATAATTCCAAATTTAGTATTTACATCTAAAGTAAATGATATGTTTTTCAATACCCACTTTTCAGTTTCAGGATATTTAAACCAAACATTCTTAAATTCTATACTATTTGCCAACGTATCAATACTTTTACCTTCTTCGTTTTCATAAACTGAAACATTTAAGAACTCATCTATTCTAGTTTGAGAAGCTGCAGCTCTTTGCACTAATGAAGTAACATACCCTAGCGAGGCTACTGGCCAAGTAAGCATATTAACATAAATAACATACTCAACTATGTTGCCCATTGTGAAATTACCTTTAACCACCTCATTACCGCCTATATACAGCGTTAGTAAAATACTTACGCCTACAAGTCCAAGAACAGCTGGCATAAAAATTCCGTTAATTTTTACTAGCACCATATTATCCTCTTTATAATTCTCGTTTACTTTTTCAAATTCATTGGAAAAATTTTGTTCAGCTGCATAGGATTTAACTACGTTGATACCGGCAAAAGTCTCTTGAACATAAGATGTAATTTTTGAAAGTTTTGTTTGAATCACATCACTTTGCTTATTCATCATATCACTTACCAGATAGATGGTTATTGCTAAAATTGGAAGGGGTATTAAGACGAAAAGTGTGATTTTTACATTTACGTATAACATTAAGCTAACCACCATAATTATCATTATGGAAAGATTAATTGTATACATAATGGCTGGGCCAGCAAAAGATCTAACTTTAGTTACATCATCACTAATACGATTCATCAAGTCTCCTGTATAGTTTTTAGAATAGAAACTTTGTCCAAGCTTTTGATAATGTCTGAAAATATCATTTTTAAGGTCAAACTCTATATATCGAGACATTACTATCAAAGTTTGCCTCATAAAATACATAAACACACCTTTCAAAAGAGCACTTCCTACAACCAATAAGCCTGCAAACAACGCTAATCTAGATGTGGTTCTAAAAAATGGGGGAATAGAATCCATATATGCTGGCACTCTGTTTTCTTGTAAAATTAAAACTATTCCATCAATCGATTCTCTTACTATCGGCGGAATTACTATAGCAAATACGTTGGAGAGAATGATAAACAAAATTCCTAACAAAAGGTGTTTCTTATACGACAAGAAATACTTCCTTAATGACGACAGGGCTTTCAATATATATGTATGTCTATTTAATTTTTTTAAACGTACCTTTGCAGCAAAGTTAAGAAACTAAAATTCTTCAAAATATGAGTACATCAACTATGACCATTCAAGAAAGAGATCTATCCTTATTTGCAGATATAAAGACAACAAACCACGAGCAGATTGTGTTTTGTAACGATAATGCGACAGGACTAAAAGCTATAATAGCTATCCACAACACCATCCTAGGGCCAGGACTTGGAGGAACTAGAATGTGGAATTATAGCTCAGAGGCAGAAGCATTAAATGACGTACTAAGACTTTCCAGAGGAATGACGTATAAAGCAGCAATTTCTGGATTAAACTTAGGCGGAGCAAAAGCTGTTATTATTGGAGATGCTAGCAAGCATAAAACCGAAGCTCTAATGAGAAAGTTTGGCCGGTTTATAGAAAATCTAAATGGTAAATATATAACTGCGGAAGATGTGGGAACAACTACTAAAGACATGGAGTACGTTAATATGGAGACGGATAGTGTTGTTGGATTGCCAGAAAGTATGGGCGGAGGAGGAGACCCATCTCCAGTTACTGCTTATGGCGTTTACATGGGGATGAAAGCATCTGCAAAAAAAGCGTACGGCACAGATAGTCTTTCAGGTAAAAAAATTGCTATTCAAGGCATTGGAAAAGTTGGAATGCACTTAGTAGAACATGTAAAAAAAGAAGGAGCTGAAATATTTGTTTCTGACATAAACCTTAATAGCTTAAAGCATGCTTCTGAAACTTTTGGTGCCAAAATTGTAGAAGGAAATGAAATTTACGGATTAAATGTGGACGTTTTTGCTCCTTGTGCTCTTGGTGCAATTCTAAATACTGAAAACATTGATGTTCTTAATTGCGATATAATTGCTGGTGCAGCAAATAACCAACTTGCAATTGAAGATGAACACGGAAACCAAATTAAAGAAAAAGGACTTCTTTACGCTCCTGATTTTTTAATTAATGCAGGTGGATTGATTAATGTTTACTCCGAGTATATTGGTTACAACAGAGAAAATGCGATGAGAGATACTGAAAACATATTTGACACAACTTTAAGTATTTACGATTTAGCTGAACAAAAAGGAATGCATACTCAAAGAGCTGCAACAATCCTAGCTCAGAAGAGAATTGATGACATTTTAGGCGTACAATCAACCCTCTAAGTCTATTATTGCTTTAGATTTGAGCAATAAGCAGGAAACATATTTTTTAACTCTTATAACCTTTACAGTGCTAGCATTGCTAGGGCTATTATTCGCTGTTTCATCTGGGATTGAAGGAGGAATGGACAGCTATAATCACTTTTTAATAGCTAAACATAGTTGGCAAAACCCAGAACTTTTCCTTGATTATTGGGGCAAACCAATTTATAACATTGTTGCTTCACCATTTACTCAATTTGGATTAATTGGCTCATTTACTCTAAATACTCTTTGTCTAGTTTTATGTGCGTTACTTGCATATAAAATTGCTTTAATTTTAAAATTTAAATGGGCTTTGTTGGTATACATTTTTGCACTACTAAGTCCAATATTTTTAGATAACACAATATCTTCACTCACCGAACCTCTTTGTGCTTTACTTGTGGTTTACACTTTATATTTACTATTAAAAGACAAATATATTTACGGAGCATTAGTAGCCGGGTTTTTGCCTTTTGCTAGATCTGAAGGTTTTATAATTCTGTTTGTTGTTTTTGTTTATTTAGTTGTTAAAAGACAAAAGCTAACAACCTTTTTATATTTGGCAATTGGCACCATCGTTTTTAACACCCTTGGTTGGATAATTACGGGTAATCCTTTTTGGGTAATTGCAGAGAACCCGTACATAAATTTTGAACTATCGGGAAGGAATGTATGTGGTAATGGTGGAATAGGACATTACTTTAGAGCGGGGCATTATACGTTCGGTCTAGTTATAAGCATCCTGATGACTGGTTCTTTAACTTTATACATCTATAGAATTATCAAAAATGATAAAAATATAGATTTTAAATTTGGTGTTGTTTTATTATCCTTCATACTATACTTTGCTTCACACGCTTTTATTTGGTGGCAAGGAATGATGGGAAGTTGTGGGTATGAGCGTGTTATGACTGCAATAGCTCCTCTTGCGGCTGTTATTGCAGTATATTTTATTGAATTTTTATTTCAAGAACTTTCAACTAGGTGGGGTAAGAAATCAACCTTCATAAAAAAATCAATAGTATTCGTCTTGATATTGAATGCTTTCTATGTCCCTTTCAGATATTATGCTTATAAATATCCTCTTACACTATCACAAGAACAAGAACAATATGTTAAATTAAATAAATGGTATAATTCATCTGGATTAGAAGGCAGAACGAAACTTTATTTATATCCATATTTCTCTATAATTGCCAATATTAGCCCGTATAATCAAGCCGAACACTTAGAATTATGGTCTTCTAGTCTGCAATGGACAAAAAAAGGAGACATTTTAATTTGGGATAGTCACTTCGGACCAAACGAAAGCAATTTACCACTCGAAGATCTCAAGCAAAACCAAAACTGGAACCTTATAAAATCGATAATTCCATCCATTCCAATAAAAACTATAAAAGATGCTAATTTCGAAATTCATGTATTTGAAAAAATAGCGGAGTAAATTGTTAAGATTATTTTTACAAAATGTAAAAAATGTTAGGTTTGCCCCACATTTCGTTCAATGATAAACAGGCGACTAATTAGAATAAAAGTATTCCAAGCATTGTTTGGAGATTTCGGTCAAGAAAACACTAGACCTTCTACCATAATTAACAATGTAAAGCAATCAATTTTTGGTTTAGAAAACAACCTTTTAAGCGTATTTAATTTTGGCCCTGAATTAAGTCATTTTGTTGAGTCAGAACATAATCCTTCAGAACTTAAGTACAATCCAACAGAAGATGATATTAAATGTTTTAGGCTAATAACTGAAAACCCATTTTTTAAGGATTTATCTGAGAACGAAGATTTTAAAAAATATAGTGCAAAGCCTACAATAGATTGGCAACAGGAAAAGGACAGTATGTTTCTTATCTACAAGGAGATTAAGAAAACTGACACTTTTAAAATTGCTATGGTTACCCCTTTAAATGAGCAAAATCAATTTGAAATAGCGAAGTATTTATATAAGCATTTGCTACTAGAATCTGTTGAATTTGAACAATTAATGGAGGATAAAATTATCTTTTGGTACGATGAGAAAATCCCAATATTAAAAACCATCGAAAGAGTGCTTAACGCCTATGATGAAGATGGATCAATTGAATTACCTAAAATTCAAAAAATTGGTAGTGAAGAATTAGAAATGGCTGAAGAAATTATCTCCAATTGTTTTGAGCATAGGGCAGAAATTGAAGAAAGTATAAATGAATATACTCCTGGTTGGGATAGTGATAGGATTACAAAAATTGATTTTGTGTTAATGGTAATGGCCTTATGCGAGTTTAAATATATGCCAATGATCCCGGTAAAGGTTACTTTAAATGAATATATAGAAATTGCTAAAATGTACAGCACTCCAAAAAGTTCGAAGTTTTTAAATGGAACATTAGACAAAATATTACAAGACTGGACAAGTAAAAAATTAATTTCTAAGAAAGGAAGAGGATTAATTGGATAATAATTACCCATCCTAAATTAGTTTTATAATATTGTAATATAGAAATATCACAAATAATGAAAAACATAATTTTATTAGTATTCGTAATAATTTTAGCATCTTCTTGTGGCCAAAAAAAGTCTGACAATAATGGCCTAGATGCTGCTGCTATTGAAACACAAAATGCAAACGTTAAAGAACCTGTTTTAGAGTTTAAAAACAAGGTTTGGGATTTTGGTAAAATTACAGAAGGTGAAAGAGTTGAACATTCTTTTAAATTTAAAAATACAGGAGAAGGGGATTTAATAATTTCCAATTGCTCTGCTTCTTGCGGATGTACAATCCCTGAATGGCCAAAAGAACCCATTGCTCCAGGAGAAGAAGGTGTAATAAAAGTAGAATTTAACAGTGCCGGAAAATCAGATAATGTAACTAAAGACATAACCATCTTAGCCAATACAAACCCGGTAAAAACAGTACTTCAAATTAAAGTTTTTGTAGAAAAAAATAAATCAAATTAAAATGCCAAATCAACAAATTATATTTTTCATACTGTTTATAGCAGTTTTTTATATCTTCATTTTTTTACCACAAATTAAAAAGAGTAAAAAACAAAAAGCATTTATTAAAGATCTTGCAAAAGGAGATAAAATAGTTACAAATGGTGGCATACACGGTAAAATAATAGAGTTAAACGAGCTAACTGCAAACATTGATGTTGGTAGTGGTGTAAAAATAAAAATTGATAGATCAGCAATTAATATGGAAGCTACTGCTCTTGCAAATGGAGAAGTAGTAAAAAAATAATTAATGCAACACCTACGGATTGGCATAACAGGTGGTATGGGAGCTGGCAAATCAACTGTTTGCCAAATTTTTGAGCGAATTGGAGTTCCCATCTATAATGCAGATATCAAAGCTAAATGGTTAATGAATAATAACCTTGAGCTAAAAAAGGCTATAAAGGAGAGCTTTGGTTGGGATGCATACACTCGTAAAGATGATTTAAATCGTGATTACCTTGCCAAAATCGTTTTTAACAATCCTGAAAAACTTGAAACCCTGAACGGTTTAGTTCATCCAGCAGTTAAAACTGATTACGAGCAATGGACTGTAGAGCATAGAGAGCAACCCTACTCCTTAAAAGAAGCAGCTTTACTTTTTGAAAGTGAAAGCTATAAAAGTTTACATAAGGTAATTGTTGTAACTTGCCCAATTGAAATGAGAATTGAAAGAATAATGAAAAGAGATCACGTTAAACGCGAGGATATTCTTAAACGTATTCAAAATCAAACAACGGACAAACAACGTTTAAGTATGGCTGATTATGTCATTTATAATGATGGTGCAAGATCATTGATTGAACAATCTCTTAAAATTCACGATCAAATTTTAAAGGTTAGAGAAACTGAAGCAGTTCCTTTCAAATTATAATGAGTAAAACATTAATTCTAAGTCATAACGAAATAAGTTTAAAGCTCGACAGAATTGCTTGGCAAATTTTAGAAGAGCACTACAATGAAACTAATATAGTACTTATTGGTTTGTTAGACCGTGGTGCAAATGTTGCAGAGAAGATTAAGTTACGAATGCAAAAACATACGAGGATTAATTTAATCTCAACTACTATTAACGTAGATAAGTCCAATCCACTTAGCTCAAAAGCAGTTATAGGTAATTCTTCCATTATAAAAAACAATCCTATCATTCTGGTTGATGATGTTCTAAATTCAGGAATTACAATGGCTGGTGCATTGAAAGAAGTACTGGCATTTAATCCTAAGAGTGTTCAAACGGCGGTTCTAGCAAATAGAGACCATCATAAATTTCCAATTCAAGCAAATTTTGTTGGAATATCCATAGCTACCACCCTAAAAGAACATATTACATATTCTGAGCTAGAGGGAGAAATGGAAGTTACCTTAAATTAATTCACTTCAGCAACCTCAAATCCATTTTCAAGGAGATTAATACGCTAACTAATAACACATTAAGTAGTTTGGCACCCTTTAAAATAAATCTATCTAATGATGGTTTATATATATTCCTTTAATTTCGCATAGCTATAAATGACCGAATTAAACAACGCGATAGAAGCAGCTTGGGATGACAGATCTTTGTTAAAAAATGAGGATACCATTAATGCAATAAAAGAAGTAATACATTTAGTAGATATTGGCGAACTAAGATGTGCAGAACCAACAGAAAACGGCTGGAAAGTTAATGATTGGGTAAAAAAGGCAGTAATCTTATACTTCCCGATTAGAAAAATGGAAACCATTGAGGTAGGTCCATTTGAGTTTCATGACAAAATGGAACTTAAAAGAGATTATGCTAGCAGAGGTGTAAGAGTTGTTCCACACGCAATTGCAAGGTATGGTGCATATATATCTAGCGGCGTTGTTATGATGCCAAGTTACGTTAATATTGGAGCTTATGTTGATAGCGGTACTATGGTTGATACTTGGGCAACTGTAGGTAGTTGTGCTCAAATAGGTAAGAATGTTCACTTAAGTGGTGGGGTTGGTATTGGTGGCGTTTTGGAACCTGTACAAGCTGCCCCAGTCATTATTGAAGATAATTGTTTTATAGGTAGCAGATGTATTATCGTTGAGGGCGTTCATATTGAAAAAGAAGCTGTAATTGGTGCAGGTGTTACTTTAACTCAAAGCACAAAAATTATTGATGTTTCTGGCTCAGAACCTAAAGAATATAGAGGCAGAGTACCGTCAAGATCTGTTGTTATACCTGGAAGTATTCAAAAAGATTTTCCTGCTGGATCTTATGGTGTTAATTGTGCTCTTATTATTGGAACAAGAAAAGAGAGCACAGATAAAAAGACATCTTTAAATGATGTGCTTAGAGACTTTCAAGTAGCTGTTTAATGAAACTGGGTTTTGATGCAAAAAGATACTTTCAAAACTCAACAGGTTTAGGCAATTATGCACGCTGGCTTATAAATGAAATGGCCAATAAAGTGCCATCCAATTCTTGGTCAATTAAGCTATTTCACACAAGAAAGATCAACAATAGCACATTAAATGTTTTCTCACCTACTACAGTTTTAGCCCGAAAATTTAATTTTTTATGGCGAACAAGATGGATTATTAAAGACCTGCTTAAGCAAAAGATAACTGTTTACCACGGTACAAGCAATGAAATACCTTTTGGTATTCATAAGACTAATATCAAAACTGTTGTTACAATACATGATTTAATCAACAAGCGTTTCCCAAAAAACTACCACTTTTTTGATAGATTTATTTATGATAAGAAACTAAACTACGCTCAAAAATATGCAGATGTCATAGTAGTTCCGAGCAAACAAACACAGAACGATCTAATTCATTACTACAACACTAAGTTAGATAAAATCAAAGTTATTCCTCTAAGCATTCCGTCTATATCAAAAGGAGAAACGTCAAAATCCGACAATTATATTCTTTGTGTAAGCAGTTTTAATAAGAGGAAAAACCTAGCTAGACTTGTGGAGGCATATATTAAATCAAATTTGACCAATTTACAGTTAGTAATAGCTGGAGCTAAAGGAGACACCACCGATGAACTCATAGCATTATGCCAAGATAACGCAAGTATTAAGTTAAGGTTTAATGTTTGCAAAGATGAATTGGCTAAACTTTACATCAATGCATTGTTTTGCATCTATCCATCCACATTTGAGGGGTTTGGAATACCTATATTAGAAGCTTTTAGCTACGGCAAAACAATTGCAACATCTAATATTAGCAGTATGCCAGAAGTAGGAGGTAAATGTGCGGTATATTTTAATCCAAATTCTATAGATGAAATTACGAAAGCTATTCGAAAGCTTAATAATCCTCAAATTCGTCAAGCTCAATCACAATTTATTGAAGAACAACTTTCTAAGTTCAATTCAAGCAACATTTTACATCAGTACTTAGAGCTTTACAATTCTTTGATTTAGTCTACACTCTTCTAAATGACTACGTTATGACAATCATAACACAATCCGAATCTTAGATTTGTTGTTTAGTTTATGACGTCGCATCTATCACAATGAAGCGACGATCATACTAGTTCAGTTTTAGTTTTTGGTTTAAAAGAGGGTTGTTTAACCCTCTTTTTGTTTGTTATTGTTATTTAAACGTAATAAAAATAGAAAGGCTATGAATTATTTGAAGCTGGGTTCTTAGGTAAAGTTAAAAATCAAGGTATTTTTGCCAATAAATTTTCTACCTGTACATAATTGCGTATTTCAATGAGCTATAAACCAAAAATGTTTACAAAATGGCTATTTCTAGTCATAGGATTAATCTTTGCTAGTCAGTCTTTTGCATTTAAAAGCAACCTTTCACGTCAAATTAATGGCCAAGATGGAACAGATGCTAGAATAGAAGAGGGTAGCAATCTATTTAATTCTAATTGTGCTTCTTGTCACGCCATTAACAATAAGGTAATTGGACCTGCATTAGGTGGTATTGTAGATAAGTACGATGAAGATTACGAATGGATTCTTGCTTGGATTAAAAATAATACCAAACTAGTTAAATCGGGAGATGAAAGAGCCAATGCCATCTATAATGAATATAATGGCCAGGTAATGAACTTATTTGAAAATCTATCGGATGATCAAATTACTTCTATCTTAATGTGGATAGAAAACGGTGGAGATGGAGATGCTCCTGTCGCTGAAGAAGGTAGTGAAGTTGTCGCAGCTCCAGCTAGTGACTCAATGTTTAATAAAATAAATTGGGCTACATTCATCTTATTCTTGCTAGTTATTGCGGTAATAATACTAATTTTTGGCATTTTAGAATTGGTTGCAAATCTTACTGGAAGAGAAATTATTAATTGGAATAATGTTAATGCATTTATGATGATTATTTTCTTAGTCTTATTCTTTGCATTGGTATTATATGAATACGCCATTCATGGAAAGTATTTATTATCTGAGTTTGGAGCTGCTTCTGAACATGGTGTAGAGTTGGATAAAATGATGACTTGGACATTCAGAGCTACCATCCCTGTATTCTTTATCACTCAGTTCTTATTGTTCTATTTCTCTTTTAAGTATAGACAGAAGCCTGGTAGAAAAGCATTTTACTACCCGCACAATAATAATCTTGAATATATCTGGACCATTATTCCTGCTATTGTTCTAGCAGCTTTAGTTTCAGGTGGTTTCAAAACTTGGAATAAAATCTTAAGGTCAGATACTAAGGATGATGCTCAAAACATTGAAGTGTTCGCCTACCAATTTGGTTGGAATGCTAGATACTCTGGTAATGATGGAGAATTAGGGTTAGCTAATTATAATTTAATTAACGGAACAAACCCTTTAGGTGTTGCAAATAAAGAGCACGCTACAGCATTAATTGCTGAATTGAAGGAAGACATTGAATTAATGCAAAATAAAATAGATAATAAATTATCTAAAGAACTTGCTGCTCTTAAATCTACCTTAGGAGGTAGAGTTGGAGATGACAGAAAATCTCACTTAAGCAAAATTGATTCTTATGAGAGTGGAGATGTGCAAAATGATTTAGAACTTCTTATAAGAGCGAGAAATACTCAAATTGAGAGATTAGAAAGAGCTTTAAACGTAAAGGAAGGTAATATGTTTAACGGTAAAGGAGATGATGACCTTGTGGTTCAGGAACTTCATTTAGTAAAAGACAAACCTGTTACACTGAAGTTTAGAGCACGAGATGTTATTCACTCTGCTTTCTTACCATATTTCAGAACACAAATGAATGTTGTACCAGGTCTTCCTACTGAGTTCACCTTCACACCTACAATCTCTACAAAAGAGATGAGAGATATTAAAAAAGATCCAAAGTTTGAGTATTACTTAGTATGTAATAAGATATGCGGTAACGCTCACTTTAATATGAAAATGAAAGTTATAGTTGAAGACCAAAGTTCTTATGACGAATGGCTTAATAAGCAGGGTAGATTTTTTACAAAAAAAGCACAACCTGAATCAAATACTGAGGTAGAAGAAAACTCAGAAGAAACAGAAACAACCGAAACAATAGCATTGAACTAAAAAATTAAGATATTTATTAATATGAGTACAGCACACGCAGATCACCATCATAAAGAGACTTTCATTTCGAAGTATATCTTTAGTATGGATCATAAAATGATATCCAAACAATTTTTAATTACGGGTATTATTATGGGGGTTATTGGAATGGCTATGTCTATTGCATTCCGTTTACAACTAGCTTACCCTGACACTGGATTTCCTATCTTAGAGTGGTTTTTTGGAAGCAAATGGGCTCCAGATGGCAAATTAGATGCAGGTTATTACATGGCCTTAGTTACCTTACATGGTACAATAATGGTATTTTATGTACTAACTGCAGGCTTAAGTGGAACATTTGCTAATTTACTTATTCCATTGCAAATTGGAGCTAGAGATATGGCTTCTCCATTTATGAATATGTTATCATACTGGTTCTTCTTTGCATCTAGTGTTGTTTTACTTTCTTCACTGTTTGTTGAAACCGGACCTGCATCAGGTGGGTGGACAATTTATCCTCCTTTAAGTGCTTTGCCTAAAGCTATGCCAGGTTCTGGATCGGGTATGACACTTTGGTTAGTTGCAATTGTTCTATTTATTGCATCTTCTTTACTAGGTGGTATTAACTACATTAGTACGGTTTTAAATATGAGAACAAAAGGTATGTCTATGACAAGAATGCCTTTAACCATTTGGGCGTTATTTTTAACGGCTGTTTTGGGTCTTTTATCTTTCCCTGTATTGCTGGGAGGTGGTTTGTTACTGCTTTTTGATAGGGGTTTTGGTACAAGCTTTTACTTGTCTGATATTTACTTAGGTTCGGCAGGAGCTTTAGAACATACAGGAGGAAGTCCTATATTATTCCAGCACTTATTCTGGTTCTTGGGTCACCCTGAGGTTTATATTATTATTATGCCAGCTTTAGGTATAACATCTGAGGTTATTGCTGTAAACGCTAGAAAACCCATTTTCGGCTATACGGCGATGGTTATATCATTATTAGGTATCTCTTTCCTTTCATTTATAGTTTGGGGACACCATATGTTTATTACAGGTATGAATCCTTTATTAGGAGCAGTTTTCTTGGTAACTACGTTAATTATTGCGGTTCCATCAGCTGTCAAAACGTTCAATTATCTTGCCACATTATGGAGAGGTAATATTAGATTTACAAATGGTATGATGTTCGCTATTGGACTGGTATCATTCTTTATTTCTGGAGGTTTAACAGGTATTTTCTTAGGAAACGCAACTCTAGATATCCAATTACACGACACCTACTTTGTTGTAGGTCACTTCCATATTGTAATGGGTTGTGCTGCAATTTTTGGTATGCTAGCTGGGGTTTATCATTGGTTCCCAAAGATGTTTGGTAGAATGATGAATAAGCCATTGGGTTACATTCACTTTTGGTTAACCTTTATATCTGCATATTTAGTGTTTTTTCCGATGCACTTTATGGGATTAGCAGGTGTACCTAGAAGATACTATGCTTTTACACTTTTACCAGAATATGGAATTTGGTTTGATGTAAATGTATTAATGACATTGGCTGCAATTTTAGGTGGAGTTGCTCAAATATTATTTTTGTACAATTTCTTCTCAAGCATTTTTATTGGAAAGAAAGCTGGAGCAAATCCTTGGCAAGCAAATACTTTAGAGTGGACAACTCCAGAAGAAAGAATTCACGGAAATTGGGATGGCCCAATTCCTACAGTTTATAGATGGGCATATGACTATAGTAAGCCAGGACATGAGGCAGACTTTATTCCTCAAAATGTTCCATTAGATGAAAGCGAAGTTGAATTATTTGAAGCAAGTGGCTCTACCGCTCAAAGTTCAAATGATCAACCTGAAGCTGAAAATGCTAATTTTTGGGCTATGCTTAAAAAGTGGTTTAACCCCAAAACAACATAAAGAATTGATTAAAGCCACTCACAATCAATGAGTGGCTTTTTTATTACTACAATAAATTACCTGTTATGTATTCCAAACTCAATTGGCTCTCTTCATTCTTCATCTTTATGCTATTTATTATTGGTGGCTTAGTTAGAAGCACCGGTAGCGGTATGGGATGTCCAGATTGGCCAAAATGCTTTGGGGAATACTTCCCTCCTACTGACATTGCAGATTTACCAGCAAATTACGAAGACTATTATCAAAACCAAAGGGTAGAAAAAACCAAACGATTTTCCTTATTATTGGATTTATTTGGGTTTGAAGATCTCTCAAAAAAAATAAGAAATAGTAAGCAGTTAGAGGAAAAGCACGAGTTTAATGTTATAAAAGCATTTGTTGAGTACAGCAATAGAATTTGGGGTGCACTAACTGGATTGTTAGTTTTCCTTTGTTTTCTCTCTTCCTTTACCTTACTCAAATCACATTCAACTGTATTTCTTTATACTCTATTAGGTTTTTTAGCAGTATTTATAAATGCACTGTTAGGTGCGGTTGTAGTAAATTCTAACCTCATTAGTGGTATAGTTACTTCCCATTTTTTAGCTGCATTTGCTTCTTTAGGTTTTTTTATACTTGCACGCGTTAAATATCTAAATTTAAGGTTAACTAATCCTTCATCAATATCATTAAAGGTGCTTGGCAGTGCCATACTAATTATACTCGTTATACAAACTGTAGCAGGAGCTCAGGTTAGGGAAGCCTATGAGTATATGGAACGAAATAATTTAAGTGTAATAGATAACATTCTTTCAATAGCACATAGTTATAACATTCATAGAATAACGGCAATTGTTGTTTTAGGATTAACTTTCTTTCAGTACCAAAAACTCAAATCAAAAGAAACAGTTTTAAAGAAATACTTATTAAGTCTTCCAGTTTTAACAGCACTGCAAATTATCATTGGTGTCATGTTAATCTACCAAAATTTAGAATCTGTTGCTAAGCTGTTTCATATTAGCATTGGAGCAGCAATATTTGTAATACAATTTTATATTTGCATGCTCCTTTTAAAATCATCCAATAAATAGCATCAATAGGTGGAATCTGTAATTGTAAATAACTCGATGACTTCTTGGAAAAGCAAATTGAAAGACTACAATCAGCTTATTAAATTTAGACTGACTTTTACTGTAGTTCTCTCATCTGTTCTTGGTTTTATGTTAGGAAGTTCTGGTGCTATTAACTTTTTTGATTTAGCCGCTTTAATCATTGGAGGGTTTCTAGTAGTTTCATCTTCAAACGGAATAAATCAAATTATTGAGAAAGATTTTGATAAATTAATGACGAGGACTGCAAATAGACCAATAGCTCAAAATCGGATGAGCATATTGGAAGCCGGTGTTTTTTGTGCAGTTACAGGAATTATAGGTGTAAGTATCCTAGGTTTATATTTAAATACATATGCGGCATTACTAGGCTTTGCCTCACTTATGAGCTATGCCTTTATTTATACGCCTTTAAAGAGAGTCTCTAGCCTAGCAGTTTTAGTAGGTGCTTTTCCGGGAGCAATACCACCGCTATTAGGTTGGGTTGCGGCAACAGGGGGCTTTTCTATGGCAGCAATAATTTTATTTCTACTACAATTCTTCTGGCAATTCCCTCACTTTTGGGCAATTGCTTGGATTTTAGACGATGATTATAAAAAAGCAGGTTACCGATTATTGCCAACTCAAAGTGGAAGAAGTAAAGATTCAGCACTTCAAATAGTATTCTATTCGTCATTACTATTACCATTGGCATTTATGCCCTATTTAATTGGTATGTCAGGCTTTATTTCAATGATTATTGTTGCTCTAGGCAGTTTATATTTAACCTATCTTGGCATAAAACTTTATACAACCCTTTCTGTTAAAGATGCAAAAAAACTGATGTTTGCATCCATTGTATACAACCCTTTAGTTCTCATTTCACTCTTAATAGATAAAATTTAAAATTATGGCAGAAGAATTAAGCTATACAGGAAAAGTTCATCCAAAAAAATTTAGTTTATGGTTGTTGTTATTAAGTATAATGATGCTCTTTGCTGGTTTAACAAGTGCATATATCGTAAGAAGAGGAGACGGAAATTGGTTTAATTTTCAACTACCTACAATATTTTTATTCTCTACCTTACTAATTTTAGCTAGTTCTGCCACAATGTATTTTGCTTTTAAAGCCATAAAAAACGACAATTTAAGAGCTGGCAAACTTGCATTATTAGGAACAATTGTGCTAGGAATTCTATTTGTAATCAGTCAATATATAGGCTGGATAGCCCTTAGCAGTGAAGGTTTATATTTTGTAAACCCGAAAGAAGGAGACAAAGTTTCTGCTTCTTTCTTTATAGCAATAGCAGGGGTTCACCTCTTACATATTCTTGCCGGACTAATATTTGTCGTCTCCGTTTACATTAGAACTTTAAAGAATAAGATTAATGATAAGAACACACTCCCAATAGATATGTGTAATACTTATTGGCATTTCATTGGATTGTTGTGGGTATATTTATATTTGTTCTTATATTTTGCACCTGATTTTTAATAATGTCAACACAAACAATTTCAAAGTCCAGTACTTGGGGTGGCGGTAATTCCCCTTTTAAGATAAGTTACGGTAAACTAATGATGTGGATTTTTCTGCTTTCAGATGCATTTACCTTTTCTTCATTGTTAGTAGGTTATGGAGCTATTAGATATAGCTTTCCTTCAACTCCGCAGGATCAAATAGAAAATCTAAACCTAAGTTTTGGTGAAGATGTTCAAGCTAAGTATGCACATGGTGCAGCGGATGCAGGCGAGCACGCTGATCATGCAGAGCATTTTATTCCAGCATTAAGAGATGCGGGAGTATTTAGTGAGCTTCAATGGCCATCGCCAGATTTAGTATTTAATCATTTCCCCTTCCTTCACGGATTACACTTACCTTTAATTTTTGTAAGTTTAATGACTTTGATACTGATAGCCAGTTCTGTAACAATGGTTCTTGGTGTAGAAGCCGGACAAAGAATGGATCAGAAAGGGGCTGCTAAATGGCTTTTTTGGACAATTGTAGGAGGTTTTGCTTTCCTTAGCTGTCAAGCTTGGGAGTGGACAAATTTCATAACAGCTGGAGCTACACCTTGGGCTAATCCTTATGGTCCTCCAACATTTGCAGCTTTGTTCTTTCTAGTAACAGGTTTTCACGGTTTTCACGTATTCTCTGGTGTGGTACTTAACATAGTTGCATACTTAAACGTACGAAAAGGCACATACGAAAAAAGAGGACATTACGAAATGGTTGAAAAAGTTGGTCTTTACTGGCACTTTGTAGACCTTGTATGGGTATTTGTATTTACTTTCTTCTACTTAATCTAATCTTAACTAAATAAATCAATATAAAATGTCACACGCTAATAACAACGTAGATATTCACGACGAAGAAAATTATGATCCAACGGTATGGGTACCAAAAGTTCACAGTCATGGTACTTCGGATATTTGGAAAAGATTTTGGATTCTCTTAGTTCTAACCGTTGCTGATGTAATAGCTTATTTTGCTGTACCTCCCAGTATGGGAAGAAATGTATTCTTTATCCTAATGGGTATATTAAAGGCTTGGTTTATTGTGGGAACGTTTATGCACATGAAGCACGAAAGGAAAAGCCTTGGATATATGATTATTATTCCGATGGTTCTTATAATATTTCTTATCTTTTGGTTATTATTTGAAGGAAATTTTTGGGGTACATTCAAATAGACTTTTTCTATTTAAGATATGAATAACATTAAAGGTAAACTGATACTTATTAGCTTACTCTTAGTGCCTTGTCTCTGGGGTGCCTATTGGTATCTTACAGATTACAATTATGAAGAACTGCCCATCTATTCTACAGATGAAATGGGAGTTCAAGAGTCCTATTATATTGACAATTTCTCCTTATCAGACCAAAATGGAAATACATTTACAAGAGATAGTATTGGAGATAAAATCTATATCGCTAGTTTTTTCTTTGCATCTTGTGTTGATGTTTGCCCTACGGTAAATGGACATATAAAAATTGCAACTGAAAAACTTAAAAACAGCACAGATATAATGTTTCTCAGTCACTCCGTTGACCCTGAAAGGGACTCTGTACCTGTTTTAAAGCAATATGCTAGTGATTTTGAAGCAAATTACAATCAATGGAGATTTTTGACTGGACGAAAAAGTGTTATTTACAATCTTGCAACTCAAAATTATAAAAGCGTAATTGTAGAAGTTCCAGATACTAATGATTTTATACATAGTGAAAAACTTCTACTCGTTGACAAGGAATTTCATGTTAGAGGAATTTATGATGGTCTAGACATTAAGAGTGTACTTGATATGGTAGAAGACGCTCGATTTCTACTAATGACTTACAAAAAAGAAGCAATTAAAGAAGATGAAACTGAGTGATAAAGCTTTTTTTAGAATAGCACTTATTCTATCTATCGTAGTTTTTATATTGGTTATTGTATTAAATAAACGCATTCTAAATCCACCTTCAGAATTTCCATTATTTATTTACAAGCTGCCCTTATTACATGCAATTATTAATGGTACTTGTGCTGTAATCTTGGTCTTCTCTTTAAAGGCAATAAAAAGCAAAAAAATTAAACTTCATAAAAGGCTTAACCTAACAGCTTTTGCTTTATCTGCTTTATTTTTAATCAGTTATGTAACGTATCATTTTTTTGTTCCTGAAACAAATTATGGTGGAGATGGAATTTTACGAACTGTTTACTACATAATACTAACATCGCACATAGTTCTTGCAGCTTTAGTTTTGCCTCTTATATTGATATCGTTTTGGTATGGACTTAAAAACAATGTAGCTAAACACAAAAAAATAGTCCGTTTTAGTTATCCTATTTGGTTATATGTAGCTGTTACTGGTGTGCTAGTTTACCTACTTATTTCGCCATATTATCAATTTTAAGTTTGAAAACTCTTCTACAACGCTTACTCCAAAGTATTTTGGGTTATGATTTGTACTTGTGGTATTTTACCCTATATAAATTAAAAACATTAAAGTTTGATAAAAACGAAAACGACTTTTTCTATTTTCTAAAACTAATACCAAAACAAGGTATAGCTCTTGACATAGGTGCAAACATTGGTCTAATGTCTTACTACATGGCTAAATCCATTGATAAGGTATATGCATTTGAGCCAATGCCAAATAACTTTAATGTTATTGAAAAACTAATTTCTCGTTTTAGTCTAAATAATCTGTCACTTCAAAAATGTGCTCTTGGTAAAACCAGTGGTATAATTAAGTTGGTACTTCCTATTGTTGAAGGCGTTAAAAAACAAGGTCTTAGTCACGTTGTTGCTGATAAAATGACGGAGTTTAATGAAGGAATTGAATTTGAAACGGATTGCTTTAGGTTGGATGAGATTAATACATTTAAAAACACCAAAGTTTCTGCAATTAAAATTGATGTAGAGAACTTCGAATTTGAAGTTTTTCAAGGAGCTGAAGAACTTTTAGTAAGAGACAAACCTATCATTTATTGTGAGCTTTGGGATAATAAAAATAGAGAAGACTGTTTCAATTATCTTAGTAAATTAGGATATAGCATCAACATATATACAAAAGGAGGCTTAACCGAAATTAACAGTAACCCCAATAACGTACAAAACTTCTTTTTTATACCTAAACAAGCTTAACTTTGTAACTTTAATGAAAAAAGCACTTCTAATCATTCTATTAATTACTGGATTTAGCATTATAGCAAAAGCTCAATGCCCTATGTGTAAAACTGCTGTAGAAAGTGGTATGGAAAATGGACACACCAAAGGTAGAGGCTTAAACAAAGGTATCTTATATCTCTTAGCTACCCCGTACTTGGCGGTTGCAGCTGTTGGAGGAATTTGGTACTTCAAAAATAAAAGAAAATAAATTGAGTGCTCTAGGTTCATTTCTTGCCGGAAAATGTCCGCAATGCCGGGAAGGTAAGGTTTTTAAGCATCCTATTTCTAAATTAACTAAGTTTAAAGAAATGAATCAACACTGCCCTAAATGCGGTGTTAGATTTGAGAGTGAACCTGGTTTTTTTTGGGGAGCTATGTATTTTAGCTATGCCATAAATGTCGCGATGTTTATTTTAGTCGGATTCTTCTTCTTTATGTTCAGCGATGATGTAAATCTTACTGTTTTTATAACCACGTTAGTAGTTCTTTCTTTGGTTACATCTCCTATTTCTTTTAGGCTATCTCGATTGTTTATGATGTATATAGCTGCACCTTATAGAAGTTTTAAAAAATAAGGCAAGCTTTCACTTGCCTTATAAACATTACTGTTGTAGTTAGCTCTTTACTTCTTTCATTACTAAAACTAATGCCCTTCTGTTGATAGAAATTAATAACTTGTTAGTTCTTTTAGACACCTCAATCTTAGTATTTATAATTTTGCTAGATACTTATATTGTTAATAATTGCAATCCTAAAATCTTCCATACTCTTAGGTAAGAAACCTTGCTTTACCCAAATAACTTTACCCTCTTTAATTAAATAAAAGGTAGGGGTTACATAACACTTCCATAAAACTCGTTCAGTTTTAAAATCTGTCATTACAAAGTTCTCCAATGATCCCCCTCTATTAACAATAAATTTTATTAAATCCTCTTGATTTGTTTGATGATCTCTACTATTTACTGAGAATATCTTTAATCCTCTTGCTTTAAACTCACTTTGAAGTGAATCTAAATAAGGTATTGCCCGAATGCACGGACCACAGGATTGATACCAAAAGTCAATAAGAACAAGTGATGTGTCAGCGTAAGATTGGAGATTAAAACTATTTGAATCCTGAATGAAATGTCCTATTAATTTTGGAATAGAATCCCCGACATCTAAAGGTTTATATTTACTTCTATCAGGTTCTTTATATTCAATACATACGTAATCTGGAAGTTTCTGATTAATCTTTTGCTTAACTCTTTTATGAGAAGTATCCAATAATTTTGTAATCAAGTTATTATAGGTTTGTCTACCTTCAATCTCCCAACTACTTTCTACCCTAAATGGCAACATCGTATTACTTTCTATCCACCAAGATTTGGTAATATTTCTAATACCATACTCAAGGTCATCAGGCGAAATTCTGGTGATTATGAAATTTCCATTTACAGTTTTGTGAAATAATAAGCTATCATCGGCATTATGTCTAATGCCAGTTACTATTGGAGATTCAGTTGTCCATTCTGTTTGCCAATTTCCAGTAAACCCGTCCCATTGACCACTTGCTTGATCGTATTTAACAATAGTATCTTTATCATGATTAATTTGCCACGTAGTTGTATTGATGTGCAAAGTTTCAATTTCACCGTATGCATAGTGGCCTACACAGCGTATATCCATTCCCAATATAGTATCATGAATATTTTTTGTTAGCCAAGTTTCACAAGCTGCAAAACTTGTATCATCATCTGTATAGTACTTAGAAATATATTCCGTTTTAAAGTGTATGTTATCCATTGAATTAATAGCATTATTTATTTTTTCTATTAGGAACGTTGGATTTTGTGCTAATATTCCCTGTCCTAAAAACAGGATCATTACTTTTAATAAAAGAGTTCTCATAGTCAATTCATTCAATATTATTATTTTTCTACATTGGCTTTGTAGCCTTTTTTAGACCAATAGTGTAATAGATGATTTAGACGGTTCAACATAAAGTTTGAGTCAACGATAAAATTAAATTGTCTAGTTGATTTATTATGTTTTACTACTAAACACTCTTGTCTAAAGTCTCCTAATACTTCTCCAGCTAAATTATCTATAGTATTAAAGGGAACAGAATGCTTTGCAGTTAAAATTATTCCTTCCAGACTATTTACTTTAATTATTTCTTCTGGTATTCCTTTCTTGGACATGATTCTTATTTCTTCCTCGTCAATTTCTAATATTCTATTTCCTAAAAGTGAGGCTTTGATCTTATTAAAATACGCTATAAGAGCTAATCCGATAATATAAATACTGCTTAAAGCCACCAATCCCAAAAATGCAATACTATGCTTATTATTTAAAAGTGATAGAGGAATTGGGACAAATAAAATGAGTACAAGTAGCTTCCGCTATAGGTTAAAATAGATTTCATTATCAATCAGTTTAGCTCTAAAAATATGGTTAATTTTGGTCGTGGTGCTTTAGTTTTAGCGAAAAAACTATGATTAATCAAGTTTAGACCCTTAACTGTAGTAGCATATAATTTATCAGCATCTAATACAAGCCCTGTTACTACATTACTCAATAAGCCATCAGAACTGCTAATAATTCTAAAAGTTGTAAAACCAGAAGATTCTATTTTTGATTTTTCAAGTAAGATCCCATTATAAGAACCAACAAACACATAAAACAAAAAATATTGTCCGTAGTTGAGTCTTTAACATTCACTATAATAATAGTAAACAAAAAGAGCTAACCTTAAAAGGCCAGCTCTAGATATTAAGCTCCTGCGGGTTCGGCTTCCGCTTCAACACCGTTTATAGCATCAAAAATCTTTTGCTCAACTTCATCCATCATTTCAGGATTATCTAAGAAAAGATTTTTAACACTATCTCTTCCTTGACCAAGTTTGGTTTCACCATAGCTAAACCAAGAACCACTTTTTTTAATTATATTGTTTTCTACGCCAAGATCTATGATTTCTCCAACTTTAGAAATACCTTGACCGTACATAATGTCAAACTCTACCACTCTAAAAGGCGGAGCTACTTTGTTTTTGGCAACTTTTACTTTAACCCTGTTCCCAATAATATCTACACCATCTTTAATGCTTCCAATTCTTCTAATATCCAATCTTACAGATGCATAAAATTTTAATGCGTTACCACCCGTGGTTGTTTCCGGGTTACCAAACATTACTCCAATCTTTTCTCTCAGTTGATTAATAAATATACAAATGCAACCCGTTTTGTTAATTGCACCTGTTAATTTTCTTAACGCCTGAGACATTAGACGAGCATGTAACCCCATTTTAGAATCACCCATATCTCCTTCTAATTCCGCTCTAGGCACTAAAGCCGCAACAGAATCAATAACTATTACATCTATTGCTCCAGACCTAATTAAGTTATCTGCAATTTCTAATGCTTGCTCTCCATCATCTGGTTGCGAGATAAGCAGATCGTTAGTATTAATTCCAATTTTCTCGGCATAAAACTTATCAAATGCGTGTTCCGCATCAATAAATGCACATATACCGCCTTTCTTTTGAGCTTCAGCAATATTGTGTAATGCTAAAGTAGTTTTACCAGAAGACTCCGGTCCGTATATTTCTACTACTCTACCTCTTGGAAAACCTCCAACTCCTAAACCAATGTCAAGTCCTAGAGATCCAGTAGATACAGCATCTACTTTCACAATATTATCATCATCCATCTTCATTACAATACCCTTACCATAAGACTTTTCAAGCTTGTCTATGGTAAGTTTTAAAGCTTTTAGCTTTTCTGCGTTTTCGTTCTTTGACATTATTATTATCTAACCTTATAATTCCAAATATATACTAATGAGGTAATAAAATCAAGCATTGGAAAATCTGTTGATATAATAAACTCTCCATAAAAAAACTTATACTTTCCTACCCTTAATTTCGTTGATTATTATAACCTATTTTATATTTTGGAAAGATTTATAACACTTTGCACTGGTATTGTTTTAAGCCTTTTTATATGGGCTCAAAATAGTGACATAGATAGTTCTACACTAGAAAATGTAGATGTTTACACCAATTACAAACCAGATGTAGCTGAATCTGTAAAAATTGACATTCAGCCTTCTTTAGAAGATCCTAAAGTAAATCAACCAAAGTATAGTTATAGCTTTCCTAATATCGCCTACAAACCCAAAGCTGTATACACCCCAATAGACCCTGTTTTTATAAAATCAGAAAAAGGAGATGACTATAAAGATAACTACATAGAAATGGGTGCTGGTAATTATTTAACTAGTTATTTAGATGCCAACATACATAACACTAGAGATAAATATTACACCTATGGTTTAAAAGTAAAACACCACGCTGCTAGTTCTTCTAAAAATCCGGAACAAGGGTTATTTAGTCAGAATAGAATTACGGCTTTTGGCTCTAGAGAAAAAGGCAATGATCTATTCGGGCAAATTGATTACAGACGAAATGTGGTACATTACTATGGCTATATGATTGACACACCAAGTTTAGAACTTGGAGACATCAATCAAATTTTCAACGATATAACAGCAAATGCGATTTGGTCTTATAAACAAAGAAAGGTTGAATCTAGTCTAGATGTTGGCTTTAACATCTTTGACAAATTGGGGGATAATGAAAGCACTTTTTACGCAACAAATGAAAATAGCTTTGGAATAGGTAAGAATCACCTGTATTTAGACTTTGGTGCTACTTACACCCAACTAACTGAAAACATCAATTACGGAAGATTTTTCTTGGACATAAAGCCGCATATGGAGTTTAAAGTTAAAAAGTACCGTTTTAATTTAGGTTTATTAGCTACATACTATCTTGATTCTAACACAAATACTATTAAACCAGCACCATACATAAAGGCTGAAACATATTTGGTGCCTAAAAAACTCAGAGCATACGCAGGTATTTTAGGCGGTTTGCAAAAGAATACGTTGAAAAGTTTAAGCTATGAAAACATGTTTTTAGGAAACAACTTTAATTTGCCTGCAACTTATGTACCTGTTGAAATTTATGTAGGGATGAATGGTAATTTTAAACGTTTTGTGGAGTTTGGAATTAAAATGTCCCAAGAGTTTATCCAAGATCAATATCTGTTTGTAAACGATACCAATAGTTTAAGAAACTTTACAATTGTTACTGATGATATAAGCAAGTTCACTTTTTCTGGAGAGTTAAAGTTTGATGTAAATAGCAACTTAGATATTGGGTTTAGAGGAAATGTGTATTCTTACAGCACAAATAAAGAAAAAGAAGCTTGGCACTTACCTAATTATGATGCGGCACTATTTGCTACCATTAGAGTGGCTGATAAAATCTATTTGACGGGTAGTTTTTTTGGTACAAGCAGCAGAAAAGCAAGAGACTTAAGGCACAATGAATATACGCTTCAATCAATAAACGATTTAAATGTTGGTGCAGAATACAGATACAAAAAGAACATTTCAGCTTTTATAAAAGTAAACAACATCCTAAACCAAAATTATGAGATTTGGAACTTTTACAATGCTCAAGGTTTGAATGCTCTTGCAGGATTAACATTTTCTCTATAACTAAGAGAAAAATCAAATGCTAATTCCTTAATATTGCAATAGAATGAATTTGGCTAAAGACATAGCATATCTACTTTTTAAACACAATTGTGTTATAATACCTGGTTTTGGTGCTTTTTTGGTAAACGAAAAATCCGCAGAATTAAATGTTAAAGCTAAATATGTAAGTCCTTCTAAAAAAGCCATCACCTTTAATGGCTCTATTAAAGGAAATGATGGTCTATTGGCCAATCATCTTAGTACAAAATACAATTGCAGCTATGAACAAGGATTAGACCAAGTAAACACCTACCTTGAAACCTTTAATGGTATTCTTGCGGATAAAAGAAATGTTGAAGTTTCTGAAATAGGAACATTCTATTTAACACGAGAAGAAAAGCTTGTTTTTGTTCCTTACCATTCGGTTAACTTTTCACAAAGTTCTTTTGGTCTACCAAAAATTAGGCTGAGGGAGTATTTAGCTTTAAAAGAAGCTAAAGATTTTGTTAGCAACCCAATACCGACAGTAGAAACACCTAAACAAACTATTACACTATCAATAGAAAGACAGAAATCTCAAAAACGGTTAGAATTACAAGAGAAAAAGGCGGTAAAACAAATAGAAAAGAAAAAAGTACGAAGAAGAGAAAATTCAAATCTTTCTTTTGTGAATTTCATTGGTTCTTTATTTTTAATTGCGATGATTGGTGCAGTTCTGTTTTTTGAAATAAACAACAAGAACTCAGAAATCAACAACTATGCAAATTTGGTAGATACCTCCTCACCTAAAGTAGGTCTTCTTGAAGATATTAAAACAATAGAAGAAGTTGAAATAATTCAAGAACCAACGCCTTCGTCAACTATTTCAAAACCAACTATAACGTTTCACGATATCTGTACAACTCCTTTTAATAATTTAGATGAAGCAGAAGCTTTGTTGCAATCATTAAATGATAAGTATACGTTGGCTAAAATAGAGGAGAATTCTCTCAATCAATACGTAGTCTCCATAATTTCATTCACAAACCAAGACTTAGCTATTGAGTATAAAGATCTTATACAAAATAAAATCAACCAAAACTTAGTTATAATAACAAAATAATATGCGAATGCTACTTCAAATAGTAGAAGGCGGAACTTTACCTACAGATTCCCTTTCTACTTCAACAGACAGTGGATTAGGTGCTATAGACTTAATTTTTAATGGCGGTGTTGTAATGATACCAATTGCCTTACTAGGTTTAATTGCAATATACCTTACAATAGAGCGATACTTAACCATTAAAAAGGCAGGTGTTCTTGATTCTAAATTTATGGGAGGAATTAAAGAAATGGTTTTAGAAGGCGATATACGCGGTGCTCAGCGTCTATGCCACAATAAAGCTACTCCAATTGCTTTAATGATTGAAAAAGGGTTGAGTAGAATAGGCAAACCTCTAAAAGATATTAGTGTAGCAGTTGAAAATGTCGGCAAGCTGGAAGTGTATAAATTAGAAAAAGGTATGCCTATTTTGGCTACAATAGCAGGAGCAGCTCCTATGTTAGGGTTTTTAGGAACGGTAACAGGAATGATGAGGACCTTTAGAGAGCTTCAAGAAAACGCTGAACAAATTACAGCAGACCTATTAAGTGGTGGTATTGGTGAGGCTATGACTACTACGGTTGCAGGATTAGTTGTAGGTATATTTGCTTATATAGCGTATAACCTTCTTTCTGCAAGTATTAACAAAGTGGTATACAAAATGGAGAATTCCAGCGTTGAATTCTTAGATATCCTTCACGAACCAGCTTAATAATGGATTTAAGACCTAAAAAAAGATTATCAGCAGAGTACAACATGTCGAGTATGACCGACATTGTATTTCTATTGCTAATTTTCTTCATTATAATAAGTTCGGTGGCCAAAGATCCATCACTAAAAGTAATTTTACCAAAAGGAACAAAAACTCCAGTAGTAAATAAAGTGGTACGAGTTTATGTAGATGCTAACTTAAATTATGCAGTGGACGAAAGAAAAACAACATACGACCGTTTACCTTTTACACTTAAAAGTGTATTAAAGAATAATCCAAGTGCAACTGTTAGCATACATGGCGATAAATCTGTTAAATATGAAAACGTAATGGATTTAGTAATGATGGCTGATAAGTTAGAAGCTAAGGTTGTATTAGCCCTGGACGCAAGTAAATAAAAAAGGAGGCACTATGTATTTTGAAAGAGAAGAAGAAAAAATAGCACTTGGAGGAACTGCAGGATCAGTTTTATTGCTTATCCTTTTCTTAATCTTAATGATAAAATTTTGCCCCGTTGAAAAAATTGATGAGTTGGATGCAGGTGGGGTGATGGTAAGCTTAGGTGAACCAGACCAAGGTGGAGAAGATGAAAGTACTGCTCAACAAGAAGAAGAATATACTCCTCCTGTTGAAGAAGAGTATGAGTCAGAACACCAGGTTACAAGTGACGAACCTGAAGCTCCAGCAGTTCAAGAAACTAAACCTACTCCAAAACCAACAACTAAGCCTAAACCACCAGAAACGAAACCAACCACAAAACCAAAGCCTACACCTAAACCAAGACAAGCAGACCCGCGAAGTAAATTTTTTGGATCAAAAACAAAAGGATCTGGCAGCGGAGGAGGAACTACAGGTGGGGATAAAGGAGATCCTGACGGTTCACCAGATGGAAAACCAGACGGACAAGGAAGTGGCAATGGCAGCGGACCTGGTCAAGATTTAGGACCTGGTATTGATGGGGGAATAAATGGTTTTAGAGTTGCAAGTCTTGTTAAACCCAGAGGAGGCGTACAGGAAAATGGCACAATAAGATTGCAGGTTTGTGTTGATAAAGCTGGAAATGTAATACCATCTAGAATTAAGTTTGTGCTGCCAAAAAACCCGAAATATGTTAGTAACATTGCTCTTAAGAAAAGAGCAATTGAAGCATTAAAACAGTTTAAGTTTCAAAACACCAGTGGTTCAAATGGTGGATGTGGCTATATCGATTTTTCCTTTAAGGTACACTAAGTCCAGAATTGACATACCTAGAAACTTTAGATTATCTCTACGATAAGCTACCTATGTACCAAAGAATAGGTAATACTGCTTTTAAAAAAGATCTTACAAACATCACAAAGCTCTGTAAAGCTTTAGGCAATCCTCAAGATAACTTTAAATCAATTCACGTAGCTGGAACAAACGGTAAAGGTTCTACTTGTCATATCCTGTCTGCCATCTATCAAAAAAATGGTTATAAGGTAGGTTTATACACCTCACCACATCTAGTAGATTTTAGGGAGAGAATAAAAATAAACGGAGAATTATGTTCTGAAAAATTTGTAATTGACTTTACTAATCAAATAAAGGATTTAATTGAAGAAATTGAGCCTTCTTTTTTTGAGATTACTGTAGCAATGGCCTTTTCATATTTTTCTTTAAAACAAGTTGATGTTGCAATTATTGAAACTGGGTTGGGAGGCAGATTAGATTCTACCAACATCATTCAACCTATTTCTTGTATCATTACTTCCATTGGTTTAGACCATATGGATATGTTAGGAGATACCATTGAGAAAATAGCATCAGAAAAGGCCGGTATTATAAAGCCTAATATTCCTGTTGTACTTGGTAAATTAAGCACTGATGCATCAAGAGTTATAACCCAGATAGCCAATCAAAATGATTCAGAGGTTTATCATTTCAAGGATGAAAGTTTTAGCACCGATCTAGCAGGTATTCATCAGCAATGGAATATTGGAGCGGCCATTAAATGTGTTGAATTAAATGAAGATATCTTACCGACACATAAAAAACACACCAACAAGGCATTGATAAGTGTTGGAGAAACTTCCAGTTTTCTAGGGAGATGGCAAACTCTAAATCAATCTCCTAAGGTAATTTGTGATGTTGGGCATAATGTTCAAGGCTTTAAGCTAATAGCTGAGCAACTTCTAAATGAGAAAAAGGACATACATTATATTTTTGGATTTGTAAAAGACAAAGACCAGAATAAGATTATTCCTTTATTGCCTAACGGTATTACTTATCATTTTGTAAAACCAGAAATAATCCGAGGTAAAGATTCAGGTGAAGTTAAAAGAGAGTTTGAAAAGTTTGGAATTTCTGGTACGGCACATGGTTCATTAGAAACAGCTTTCAAAACTGTATGGCCATTGCTCAGAACAAATGATACTTCCTTGCTCTTTGTGGGTGGAAGTAATTTTATAGTAGCGGATTTATTACTTTTACAGCAACACGATAAATTACCCTTTTAGATTGGATAAAATTGAAATTTTTACAGATGGCAGTTCCTTAGGCAATCCTGGACCAGGTGGCTACGGAATTGTATTACGCTATAAAAACATCGTTAAAAAAGCGAGTAAAGGATTTCAAAAAACAACCAATAATCGAATGGAGTTATTGGCGGTAATAAAAGCCTTAAGAATGTTAAATGAACACGCCAACGATAAGCAAATTGTTATCTATTCAGACTCTAAGTACGTTATAGATTCTATTACTAAAAAATGGGTGTTTGGTTGGCAAAAAAAGAACTTTAAAGACAAAAAAAATGCAGATTTATGGAGGCGTTTTTTAAATATTTACCCGAAGTATGAAGTGGATTTTGTTTGGGTAAAAGGCCATAGCGGTCACCCAGAGAATGAGGAATGCGATAAATTGGCTAAAAAAGCAGCAGAAGGAAAAGACTTAGATGTTGATCACGGTTTTATGGATAGTATAAGACCAGGTGCGACTTTGCTGTAACTTCCATCTTGGAAGGAGAGGTAAGATTATTTGAATATTCTATTGTGGTCGTCAATAAGACAACACCTATATCTGTAAAACAATTCAACAAGATACTTTGCTGTGATTCTTGAATCAACAAGAGTCGATAGAATAAGAAAGGCACACTATGAAAATGTGAACTTAGTTAGATGATTTTTTTCTTCTGTTTATTTCAGACATAATAAGCTTAAGCTCTCTACCCGCTTGCCCTTTTACGCTTGAATTTTCTTGGGCTCTTCTACTTAAATAAGGCAGAACCTCTCTAACTGGCCCATATGGCAAATACTTTGCAACATTATAACCTGCTTTTGCTAGATTAAAACTAATGTGATCGCTCATACCATAGAGTTGTGCAAACCAAAACCTATCGTCTTTCTTATCGATGTTGTTTTCAGCAATAAGCTTCGCTAGTAAGTAAGAACTTTCTTCATTGTGCGTACCGGAACATAAACTTACAATGTCTCTATTTTCAAAACAGATTTCAACTGCTCTATTAAAATCTTGGTCTGTATTTTGCTTACTATCTTGAATTGGATTTTCATACCCCAATTCTTCAGCACGTTCGCCTTCTTTTTCCATATAAGCTCCACGCACTAATTTAAATCCTATTTTATATCCTCTTTCCCTAGCCCTAGCTATTTGTGCTTCTATTTCTTCAATTCTTCCTTTTCTATACAATTGAATGGTACTGTAAACAACAGCTGTTTCTTTGTTATAAAGTTCCATTGCCTTATAGCATTCATCGTCAATGGCTTTTTGAATCCATGAATCTTCGGCATCTATTAAAATTCTGACATTTGCATCAAATGCTTGTTTGCATAATCCACCCACTCTATC